>OFTX01000264.1_pt1 | contig 31505 bp, 33 predicted proteins | sample 1775051 | NCBI WGS metagenome assembly OFTX01 (sample SAMN08195772, study PRJEB24354) | sludge metagenome | isolation source: sludge from phenol fed wastewater aerobic bioreactor A | place: India: Nagpur | collected 2016-09-15
CGCGGCGGCATGGCGGGAACGCCGCCCGTGAGTGAGTACGTCGCGCCACCACACGGAGTCCAGCGCCCGGGCGATGCCGACGTGATTCGGCACGATGTCGACCAGCACACCCATGCCGGCGCCGTGCGCGGCATCCGCGAGCGCCCGCAGGCCGGCCCGCCCGCCGCGCGCTGCGTCGGTGCGTGAATGGTCCACGACGTCGTATCCGTGATCGGATCCCGCGGCCGATTGCAGCAGCGGCGAGCAGTACAGCCAGTCCACCCCGAGGCGGCGCAGGTAGTCGACCCAGCCAGCCGCGTCGTGCAGCGTGAAGGCGGGGGTGATCTGCAACCGGTACGTCGACCGCGGCACCGATCCGGGCGCCGGCCGGTCGGCACGTGCATCGGCCTCGAACATCGTCATATCCGTTTCTGTGCCTATCGGAAACTGCGAGCCCATCGGAAACTGCGAGCCCATCCGAGATGCGCCCCGCCGTCAGCCTTCTCCGTTCCCGACGCCGAACGCCGCGCTGGGCGGCACATCCGGCACGACCGCCGCCGGCGGCTCGTCGGGTTCACCGGCCGGTTCACCCGTCGCGGCCTGCAGCACGACGGTGCTGCGCGCCGTCACGGTGAGCGTCGCCTGCGCCGTGTGGACCTGCGCTTCCACGTCGATGCCCGAGGTGTCGATGACGACGTTCCATGCCGCGCCGTACTCCTCCGGTGGGAGCGCGAACTCGAGGTCCTCATGATGCGCGTTGAACAGCAGCAGGAACGAGTCGTCGACGATCGGCCGGCCCCGCTCGTCGGTGCCCCGGATCCCACGGCCGTTGAGGAAGACGGCGATCGACCGGACGAAATCCGAGTCCCAGTCCTCGCGCGTCATCACGTCGCCGGACGGTGTCATCCAGACGATGTCGGGCAGCGGCTCGCCCTCGCCGCGGGCGACCGGCCGACCGTCGAAGAAGCGCCGACGCCGGAACGTCGGATGCTGCCGACGCAACCGGGCCACCGCGGCAGCGAACTCGATGAGGTTCGCGTCCGCGGCTCCCCAGTCCACCCACGTCAGCGGGGAATCCTGGCAATACGCGTTGTTGTTGCCCTGCTGCGTGCGCCCGAGCTCGTCGCCATGCGAGATCATCGGAACGCCTTGGCTCAGCAGCAATGTCGCGATGAAGTTGCGCTGCTGCCGCGACCGCAGCGCGGAGATCGCCGCGTCGTCGGTCGGTCCTTCGACGCCGCAGTTCCACGAGCGGTTGTCGTCGGTGCCGTCGCGGCCGTCCTCGCCGTTCGCCTCGTTGTGCTTGTCGTTGTACGAGACGAGATCGACCAGGGTGAAACCGTCGTGCGCCGTGACGAAGTTGATCGATGCCACCGGGCGGCGCCCGTCCTGCTCGTACAGATCGGCGGAGCCGGTGAGCCGTGCCGCGAACTCGCCGAGCGTGGCCGGCTGCCCGCGCCAGAAGTCCCGGACCGTATCCCGGTACTTCCCGTTCCACTCCGTCCAGCGCGACGGGAAGTTGCCGACCTGGTACCCGCCGGGGCCGACATCCCACGGCTCGGCGATGAGCTTGACCTGGCTGACCTCCGGATCCTGCTGGACGAGATCGAAGAAGCTGGAAAGCCGGTCCACGTCATAGAACTCTCGCGCCAGCGTCGCGGCGAGATCGAACCGGAAACCGTCCACGTGCATGTCCGTGATCCAGTAACGCAGCGAGTCCATCAGCAGTTGCAGCGCGTGCGGGGATCGGACGTTCAGGGAGTTCCCGGTCCCGGTGTAATCCCGGTAGTAGCGCGGATCGTCGTCCATCAGCCGGTAGTAGGCGGCGTTGTCGATGCCGCGGAAGGAGAGCGTCGGCCCGAGTTCGTTGCCCTCGGCGGTGTGGTTGTAGACGACGTCCAGGATCACCTCGATGCCGGCGCCGTGCAGCGTCTTGACCATGGACTTGAACTCCTGCACCTGGCTGCCGAGCGCCCCGGATGCCGAGTACGCGTGATGCGGCGCGAAGAAGCCGATGGTGTTGTAGCCCCAGTAGTTGGTCAGTCCCGCATCCAGCAGGTGCTGGTCGCTGACGAACTCGTGCACCGGCATCAGCTCGACGGCCGTCACGCCGAGGCGCGTGAGATGGTCCACGATGGCCGGGTGCGCGAGACCGGCGTAGGTGCCGCGAATCTCGTCCGGCAGGTCCGGGTGCCGCGCGGTCAGTCCCTTGACGTGGGCCTCGTAGATGACTGTGTCGTGATACCACGTACGGGGCCGGGCCTCGCCGCTCCAGTCGAAGTACGGATTGATGACCACGCCCTTGACCATGTGTGGTGCGGAGTCCGTGGTCTCGATACCGCTGGCCTCGCCGGCCGCGTTCGGATAGCCGATCGGGTAGGAGAACAGCGCCGGGTTCCAGTCGAGGACGCCGTCGACCGCCTTCGCGTACGGATCGAGCAACAGCTTCGCCGGGTTGCAGCGCAGCCCGCGCGCGGGGTCGTACTGGCCGTGCACCCGGTACCCGTACCGTTGGCCCGGCTGCACGGACGGCAGGTAGCAGTGCCAGACGTAGCCGTCCATCTCGGGCATGGTGACCCGCGTCTCGGTACCGTCCGCCTCGAACAGGCACAGCTCCACCCGCTCGGCTACCTCACTGAACAGCGAGAAGTTCGTTCCGGAGCCGTCGAACGTCGCGCCCAACGGATACGCCTGACCGGGCCAGATCTCCACAGCGTTCCTTTCCCGGCGCCCATGCTGCCGCGCCCCTGCCGGGCCGCTGCCGAGCCGCTGTCGGGCGCTCGCGCCTCACTTACCCTAACGATCGGCGCATCACCCCGGGACGGCGTCATGGGCGGGGTCGTAGGTGGGTGGCCGCGCTGATCTACCCTGCAGATGTGCCCGACCCGACCACGTACCGACCGGCACCGGGGAGCATCCCGACCTCCCCCGGTGTCTACAGGTTCCGGGACCCCGATGGCCGGGTGATCTATGTCGGCAAGGCGAAAAGCCTTCGTCAGCGCCTGAATTCGTATTTCGCCGACCTGTCCGGCCTGCACCCGCGGACCGCGCAGATGGTGACCACAGCGGCATCGGTGGAATGGACCGTCGTCGGCACCGAGGTCGAGGCGCTGCAACTCGAGTTCAACTGGATCAAGGAATTCGATCCGCGGTTCAATGTGAAGTTCCGGGACGACAAGTCGTACCCGGAACTGGCGGTCACGGTGGGGGAGCAGTTCCCGCGGTTGCAGGTGACGCGCGGGCCGCACAAGAAGGGCGTCAAGTACTTCGGGCCGTACGCGCACGCGTGGGCCATCCGGGAGACGCTCGACCTGCTGCTGCGTGTGTTCCCGGCGCGGACGTGTTCGGCGGCCGTGTTCCGCCGGGCGCAGCGCACCGGCCGTCCGTGCCTGTTGGCGTACATCGGGAAGTGTTCCGCGCCGTGTGTCGGCTGGGTCTCCGAGGAGCAGCACCGGAAGATCGTCGACGATTTCTGCGCGCTCATGTCGGGCCGGACGAAGCCGCTGATCAGACGTCTCGAGCGGGAGATGGCCGAGGCGTCCGACGCCCTCGATTTCGAACGGGCCGCGCGGCTGCGGGACGACCTGTCCGCGGTGCACCGCGCGATGGAGAAGCAAGCCGTGGTGCTCTCCGACGGGACAAATGCGGACGTGGTCGGCGTGGTGGGCGATGAGCTCGAGGCGGCCGTTCACGTGTTCCACGTGCGCGACGGGCGGGTGCGCGGACAGCGCGGGTGGATCGTGGACATCCCGGTCGACGACACGCCGGAGGAGTCACCTGCGGACGCGCCCGGGGACCATACCGGTGACCACATCGGTGACCGGGTGGGAGATACCGACGCGCCGGCGACTCCGCTGCTAGCCCCGAGCGCGGCATTGGACGAGGGTCGCCTCGGCACCATCGTGGAGGGCTTCCTGACGCAGTTCTACGGGGGGAGGGCGGCCGACGACGGTGCCACGGCGGTGCCGCACGACATCCTGGTACCGACGCTGCCACCGCAGGCGGAGGAGGTTCGCGCCTGGCTGTCGGCGTTGCGCGGATCGAGCGTCCGATTGCGCGTGCCGCAGCGCGGCGACAAGCGCGCGCTCGCCGAAACGGTCACCCGCAACGCCGCCGAGATGCTGCGCCAGCACCGGCTGCGGCGCGCCTCCGACCTCACCGCCCGGTCCGCCGCGCTGGACGAGATCGCGGACACCCTCGGCATGGACGTCAGTCCGCTGCGCATCGAGTGCATCGACATCTCGCACGTGCAGGGCACGAACGTGGTCGCGTCGCTGGTGGTCTTCGAGGACGCGCTGCCGAAACGTAGCGACTACCGCCATTTCGCGATCCGCGAGCATCCCGGCGACGATGTCGCGTCGATCGCGGAGGTGGTGCGCCGCCGGCTGTCCCACGGTGCCGGCGGGCGCGCGGAGCTGCAGCCCACACCAGGCATCAATCCGGAGACCGGCCGGCCACGCCGATTCGCCTACCCCCCACAGCTTCTCGTCGTGGACGGCGGAGCCCCGCAGGTCAACGCGGCCGCCGCCGTGCTGACCGACCTCGGCATCACTGACATCACGGTGTGCGGCCTCGCCAAACGGCTGGAGGAGGTATGGCTCCCAGGCCAGGACGACCCGGTGATCTTCCCGCGGTCAAGCGAAGCGCTGTATCTGTTGCAGCGGCTGCGCGACGAGGCGCACCGCTTCGCCATCACCTATCACCGTTCGAAACGATCCACCGCGATGACGGCCTCGGCGCTTGACGCCATACCAGGCCTAGGGTCGGTGCGTCGCCAGGCCCTGATGAAGCAGTTCGGGTCGGTCGCGAAGATCCGCGCGGCCACCGCCGAGGAGATCTCGGCGGTCCCCGGCATCGGCGCCCGGACGGCCGAGACGATCGTCGCGGCCCTGGCCGAAGCACGGTAGCGGCCCGCATCACCGGCCGGTAGCGGCCCCGGTCGCGAAGCTGGCAGGATCACTGGCGTGACCGCTGAACCTCCCACCGACCCGCCGACCGGCGGCACCGCGTCCTTCCGCGGCATCGAAGTGGCCGTGATATCAGGACTTTCGGGCGCCGGCCGGTCCACCGCGGCGAAGTGTTTGGAGGATCTCGGCTGGTTCGTGGTGGACAATCTGCCCGCCGAACTCATCGGCACCATGGTCGATCTGGGCACGCGCGCCGGCGGGGCGGTCAATCGGATCGCCGTGGTTCTCGACGTGCGGGCCCGGGTGTTCACCGCCGATCTGGCCGGCGTCATCAAGTCGCTCGACGCGCGCGGATATCGACCGCGGGTGCTCTACTTGGATGCCAGTGATGAGGCCCTCATCCGACGGTACGAGGCGAACCGGCGGGCGCACCCGCTGCAGGGCGAGGGTCGTCTCGTCGACGGCCTCGCGGCCGAGCGGAAACTGCTGGGGCCACTGCGGCACGAGGCCGATTTGGTGATCGACACGAGCGAGCTGTCCGTGCACGAATTGCGCGATCGGATCATCGAAGCCTTCCCGCACGTCCGGCCGACAGCCTCGATGACGATCCTGTCCTTCGGATTCAAATACGGGCTGCCGCTGGACGCGGATCTCGTCGTCGACATGCGATTCCTGCCGAATCCCTACTGGGTGCCCGAGCTCCGCAAACTGGACGGGACGGACCATGCGGTGTCCGACTACGTCCTGACCCGACCAGGGGCGCGCGAGTTCATCGACCGGTATCTGGACCTACTGGCCCTCATCGGCGACGGGTACGAGCGGGAGGGCAAGCGATACCTCACGCTGGCGATCGGCTGCACCGGAGGGAAGCACCGGAGCGTCGCCGTCGCCGAGGAGATCGGCCGGCGGCTGGGCGGCCGCGGGCGCACCGTCAAGGTGGTCCACCGCGACCTGGGGCGCGAATGACCGGCCTGCCGGCGCAGCCAGCGCCACCGATGATGCCGACCGTGTCGCAGCCGGCGTCGTCGGCTGTACCGCCTGGTATGACGGCCACCACGCTGCCCATGGCCGGGCCCGGCACGGGGGCTATCACGGCATCCGCCCCCAAGCCCAAGGTCGTCACGATCGGCGGCGGGCACGGACTGTTCGTCATGCTCACCGCGCTGCGCGGCCTCGATGTGGACATCACGGCGGTGGTCACCGTGGCCGACGACGGTGGCTCCTCGGGACGGTTGCGGCGCGACGTGCCGGGAATCCTGCCGCCCGGCGATCTGCGCATGGCGCTGGCCGCGCTGGCGGGGGACGACGCGGACGCAGACCTGCTCGGGCGCACCTTCCAGCATCGGTTCAGCGGTCAGGGCGCGCTCACCGGCCATCCCGTCGGCAATATCGTGCTCGTGGGGCTGTCGCAGGTCCTCGGGGATCCCGTCGCGGCGCTGGACGCCGCGGCTCGTCTGCTGCACGCGCGCGGCCGCGTGCTGCCCATGGCGTGCCAGCCGCTCGACCTGATCGCCGATGTCACCGGCCTGGACGAGGACCCCGCCGCTGTGCGCCAGATCCGCGGCCAGGTCGCCGTCGCGGCCACGCCGGGAGACGTGCAATCGGTGCGGCTCACACCTGCAGACGTCCCGGCCTGCCCCGAGGCCCTAGCAGCGATCGCAGCGGCGGATCTGATCACCCTCGGCCCGGGTTCGTGGTTCACCAGTGTGCTGCCGCACCTGCTGGTCCCGGAGCTGGGCGCGGCTATCGCCGCTGCCCGGGCGCACCGGCTCGTCGTCCTCAACCTGGCGCCGCAACCCGGTGAGACGGAAGGGTTCTCGCCCGAACAGCATCTCGACGTGCTTAGGGTGCATGCCCCCGGGCTCACCATCGACACCGTGCTCGCCGACCGCAGAGCTGTCCCGCTCCCGCAACGCCTCACCTCGGCGGCGAGGCGGCTCGGCGCTCGGTTGCTGCTCGAGGACGTCGCCGACGGCGCGAGCCCACGGCACCATGCGCCGTCGTTGTCCGCAGTGTTGCGCGATCTGCTCGGCGATCTCACGGATCACGCAGCCCACGGACCGGCCCGCGGCATTCCGAGTATCCCGGTCGGCGCTCCGACGCAATGACCGATCACGAATGGCCCCCAGACAGGAGCGTGGCAGATCCATGGCGATGACCGGTGACGTGAAGGACGAACTCTGCAGGGTTCCGATCGCGAAGGCCTCCGCGCGCAAAGCCGAGATCGCGACGATCCTCCGATTCGCCGGCGGCCTGCACATCGTCGCCGGCAGGGTGGTGGTCGAGGCGGAGCTCGATCATGCGCCCACGGCCCAGCGGGTGCGGCGCGATATCGGAGAGCTGTACGGGCAGTCCGCGATGTTGCAGTCAGTCGCACCGACCGGGCTGCGGAAGAGCACCCACTACCTGGTCCGGGTGGTCGCCGGCGGCGATACGCTCGCCCGCCAGACGGGCCTGCTGGATCAGCGCGGCAGGCCGGTACGCGGACTGCCGCCGCAGATCGTGGCCGGTTCGGTGGTCGACGCCGAGGCTGCATGGCGCGGCGCGTTCCTGGCGCACGGATCGCTCACCGAACCGGGGCGCTCGGTCGCGCTCGAGGTCACCTGCCCGGGGCCGGAGGCTGCATTGGCACTGGTAGGTGCCGCCCGCCGGATCGGAGTGGCCGCAAAGGCCCGCGAGGTGCGTGGCGCGGATCGGGTGGTGATCCGCGACGGCGACGCCATCGCGACCCTGCTCGGCCGGATGGGTGCCAGCCGGTCGGTGGTCACCTGGCAGGACCGTCGGGAGCATCGGGAGGTGCGGGCCACCGCCAACCGCCTCGCCAACTTCGATGACGCCAACCTGCGCCGGTCGGCCCGCGCGGCGGTCGCCGCGGCTGCGCGGGTGGGCCGCGCGCTGGACATCCTCGGCGATGACGCTCCCGAACATCTGGCCGAGGCCGGTCGCCTGCGCATCGCCCATGGGCAGGTCTCCCTCGAGGAACTCGGTCAGCTCGCCGATCCGCCGATGACGAAGGACGCCATCGCCGGGCGCATCCGGCGCCTGCTGACGATCGCGGATCGGCGTGCACGCCAATTGGGTTTGCCGGGCACCGAGTCCGCGGTGACCCCCGAGATGCTCGACATGTGACACCCGTCGCCCCCGGTCGCCCTATCGGCTTTGTCACAGGGAGACCGTGCTGTATCGATACAGCTCGGTCCGGTTAGGATAGCCCTGAACGGCCCGCGAAACGCCGCCGTAGCGGCACGGCGAACCACTACCATGCAAGGAGACCTGAGCTGTGACTGTGCGCATCGGAGTCAACGGATTCGGCCGTATCGGCCGCAACTTCTGGCGGGCGCTGGCGGCGTCCGGATACGATCTCGAGATCGTCGCGGTCAACGACCTCACCGACACCAAGACTCTCGCCCACCTGCTCAAGTACGACAGCGTGCTCGGTAGCCTGCCGAACACCGTCACCGCGGGCGAGGGAAAGATCACGATCGACGGTCACGACATCGCGGTGCTCTCCGAGAAGGATCCTGCCGCGCTGCCGTGGAGCAACTACGGGGTCGACCTGGTGGTGGAGTCGACCGGCCACTTCACCCAGGCCGAAGCCGCGCGCGGGCACCTGAACGGCGGCGCGAAGAAGGTCATCATCTCGGCGCCGGCGAAGGGTGAGGACCTGACCGTCGTCATGGGCGTCAACGACTCCGCTTATGACGGCAGCCAGACGATCCTGTCGTGCGCCTCCTGCACGACGAACTGTGTCGCCCCCATGGCCAAGGTGCTCAACGATTCGTTCGGCATCGTCAAGGGGTTGATGACCACCATCCACGCCTACACGAACGACCAGCGGATCCTCGATTTCCCGCACAAGGACCTGCGCCGCGCGCGGGCTGCGGCGGTGAACATCATCCCGACCACCACCGGCGCTGCGAAGGCCACCGCGCTGGTGCTTCCCGAGCTGGCCGGCAAGCTGCACGGCTACGCCCTGCGCGTGCCCGTGCCGGACGGCTCGGTCACCGATCTGACCGCGGAGTTGGCGAAGAACGTGACCGTCGATGACGTCAACGAGGCGTTCCGCGCCGCCGCGGAGTCCGGCCCGCTGTCGAAGTACCTCGCCTACTCGACCGATCCGATCGTGTCCTCCGACATCGTCGGCGCGCCGGCATCGTGCACCTTCGACGCACCGCTGACGATGACGCTCGGCGACAACATGGTCAAGATCGTCGGCTGGTACGACAACGAGTGGGGCTACTCGAACCGCCTGGCGGACTTCGCGAACCTCGTCGCCGCTTCGCTGTAGCCGCTTCTCCCTGGCGCTGCTTCCCTGTCAGACGCCTCCGACCGGCACCGCACGCCGGTGACGGACCGCGGCTAGCGCGGCCCGTCATCGGCGTGGGCCGGCCGCTCAACCGCTTCGCGAGAGGATTCCCGTGCATACCCTCGACGACCTGATCGCCGCCGGCGTCAGTGGCCGGACGGTGCTGGTCCGTTCGGAGCTGAACGTCCCGCTCGATCGGTCCGGCGCCACCCCGGTGATCACCGACGACGGGCGGATCCGGGCGAGCGTGCCGACTATCAAGGCACTAACCGACGGCGGCGCCCATGTGGTGGTGATGGCACATCTGGGCCGTCCCAAAGGCGCGCCCGACCCGGCGTTGTCGTTGGCGCCGGTGGCGGCTCGGCTCGGCGAACTGCTGGGCGCCCCAGTCGCCTTCGCGAACGATCTCGTCGGGCCGTCGGCGCGCGCCACTGTGCAAGGCCTGACGGACGGGGGCGTCGCACTGTTGGAGAACGTTCGGTTCGATGCGCGCGAGACGAGCAAGGACTCGGCCAAACGCGCCGCCCTCGCCGATGAGCTCGTCGCCTTGGTCGGTGCCGACGCGGCATTCGTGTCAGACGGATTCGGGGTGGTCCACCGCAAGCAGGCGTCCGTCTATGACGTCGCGCAGCGGCTGCCGCACTACGCCGGCTATCTGGTCACGGCCGAAACAGCGGTGCTCCGCAAGCTCACCGGCAACCCGGACCGGCCATACGTCGTCGTCCTCGGCGGCGCGAAGGTGTCCGACAAACTCGGCGTCATCACCGCGCTGCTGGCCAAGGTCGACACGCTGCTGATCGGCGGCGGGATGGCCTACACGTTCCTGGCTGCCCAGGGCCACGGCGTGGGCGGCTCGCTGCTGCAGGCGGACCAGATCGACACCTGTCGCGAGCTGCTGGCGCAGCACGCGGAGAAGATCGCCCTGCCCCGGGACGTCGTCATCGCCGATGGTTTCGCGGCAGATGCCGCCACGCGGGTCGTCGCGGCGACCGAGATCCCCGACGGCTGGCAGGGTCTGGACATCGGCCCGGCGTCCCGGGAGGCGTTCGCGGCGGTGATCGCGAACGCGCGGACGATCTTCTGGAACGGGCCGGTCGGCGTGTTCGAGATGGCGCCGTTCGCCGAGGGGACGCGGGCTGTCGCACAGGCAATCGCCGACAGCTCGGCCTTCTCCGTGGTCGGCGGCGGCGATTCGGCGGCGGCCGTCCGGCAACTCGGCATCGACGAAGCCGGTTTCAGCCACATCTCTACCGGCGGAGGTGCCTCGCTGGAGTTCCTCGAAGGTGCCGAGCTCCCCGGCATCACCGTCTTGGAGGACTGACATGGCCGCCAAGAACCAGAGCGGCGCACCCGCGCGAAAGCTGCTCATCGCCGGCAACTGGAAGATGAACCTGAACCACCTCGAAGCGATCGCGCTGGTGCAGAAGATCGCCTTCACGCTGCCGGAGAAGTACCTTGCCCGGGTCGAGGTCGCGGTTCTCCCGCCGTTCACTGACCTGCGCTCGGTGCAGACGCTGGTGGACGGCGACAAGCTCGAGATCACCTACGGCGCACAGGATCTGTCAGTGCACGACTCGGGTGCCTACACCGGCGAGGTGTCCGGAGCGATGCTGGCGAAGCTCGGCTGCACGTACGTCACGGTCGGTCACTCGGAGCGGCGCCAGTACCACGACGAGACCGATGACGTGGTCGCCGCCAAGGTGACCGCGGCGCTTCGAAACGGCCTGCGCCCGATCCTCTGCGTGGGGGAGGGGCTGGACGTCCGCGAGGCCGGGCGCCATTGCGAACACGCCACGGCCCAGCTCCGCGTGGCGCTCGCGTCGGTCGGCGCTGTCGATGCGGAGAAGATCGTTCTGGCGTACGAGCCGGTGTGGGCGATCGGGACCGGCCGGGTGGCGACCCCGGCGGACGCCCAGGAGGTGTGCGCCGCGCTGCGGCAGACGCTGATCGAGTTGTACGGGCCTAAGACTGCCACGGCGATCCGGATCCTGTACGGCGGCTCGGTCAAGTCGAGCAATGTCGCCGAGATCATGGCGCAGCCCGATGTGGACGGCGCGCTGGTCGGCGGGGCGTCCCTGGACGGCACCGAGTTCGCGACGCTGGCGGCCAACGCGGTCGGCATCCTCGCGTAACTAACAGGGTAAGCTGCCTGTCGGACTGCCCTGAAAGATCCTTCATCCCGACAACGCACGCGCAAAGGCCACCTCTCCATGTCCCTATTTCTCGATATCGTGCTGGTGATCACCAGCCTGGCCCTGATGGCGCTGATCCTGTTGCACAAGGGCAAGGGTGGTGGGCTCACTTCGCTGTTCGGCGGGGGCATGCAGTCCACGCTGTCCGGCTCGAGCGTGGTGGAGAAGAACCTGGATCGCATCACACTGTTCGTGGCGCTGATCTGGCTCGTCTGCATTTTCGGCGTGGGCCTGATGATCAAGGTTGGGGCATAGCAGTTCAGGGCACAGCGGCCCGGCGCCGTCCGGCGGCGCAGACAGGTACTACAGGTACTTCAGCATTCGCGTGTTGCCGAGCGTATTCGGCTTGACATAGGGCAGATCGAGGAACTCGGCGACGCCCGCATCGTAGGACCGGCGAAGTTCGGCGAAGCCCTCGGGCGACAGGCCGAGTTCCGAGATCGGTTCGAAACCCAGGCCGGCGAAGAAGCTCACCTCGAACGTCAACACGAACAGCCGGGCGATGCCGAGCCGCTGCGCTTCCGCGATCACCGTGCGGCAGAGCGCGCTGCCGATGCCGCGGCCGCGCAGTTCCGGATTAGTGGCCACAGTCCGGATTTCTCCGAGATCCTCCCACAGCACATGCAGTGCGCCGCATCCCTGCACCTGGCCGTCGACCTCGGCGACCCAGAACTCCGTGACGTCCTCGAACAGGTTCGCCAGCGACTTCTCCAGCAGGATCGGCCCCGCGTAGCAATCGACGAGTTCCTTGACGCGGCGAACGTCAGACACCCGGGCGCGCCGGACCACGACGGAATCGCTGCCGGCGGGGGATGGTGTCATATTCGATCAGCGTAATCACCGCCGGATCGCGCTCGACGGTTGGCTCCCTGCGCCGCCGCCCGTGCGGGGCCGACTACCCTTGGGGGATGCCGACCCCCTCGCGCGGCGCCGTGCGGCGCGTTCGCCACGGCGCAACGCGCGCCGGGGCCGATCGCGCCGTTCGGCCGCGAGGAGATGACTCCAGCCGCACGCCTGCATGCTCGGGGGGCTCCGCATGACGTCGCCCGGTCACCTGCCCGGCCGCCTGACGTTGGTCAATCTGCCGAACATGCTGACGATCTTCCGGCTGATCCTGGTCCCGGTCTTCCTGCTGGCGCTGTTCGCGGGGGGTGGGCACGTTCCGGCGGCGCGGTGGGTGGCCGGGGGCATCTTCGCGGTGGCCGCCATCACCGACAGGTACGACGGGCGGATCGCACGGCGCCGCGGGCAGGTCACCGACTTCGGCAAGATCGCCGACCCGATCGCGGACAAGGCGCTGATCGGCTCCGCGCTGGTCGGCCTCTCGTTGCTCGGCGAGATCTATTGGTGGATCACGGTTGTCATCCTCACCCGGGAGATCGGCATCACGCTGCTGCGATTGGCCGTGATCCGGTACGGAGTCATCGCCGCGAGCCCGGGCGGCAAGATCAAGACCCTCGTGCAGATCGTCGCGATCGGGCTGTACGTGCTGCCCCTCGCATCGCTGCCATTACCGCATTCCGTCATCGATTGGGGGCGCGGCATCCTGATGGCGGCCGCGATCCTCCTGACGATCGCCACGGGCCTGGACTACCTCGCTCGCGCCGGTGCACTGGTCAGCCGGGCACGGCGGGCCGGGCGCTCCGACCGGATATGACCGGCTGCGCGGCGCACGGCTCCGGCGCGGGGCTGTGCCCGCTGCTCGGTCTCGACCTGCAGCGGATGACGACGCTGATCGAGAGTCTTGCCGCACGCCGGTGGACGGTGGCCGCCGCGGAATCGCTGACCGCCGGCCTGCTGACCGCCGCGCTGACGGACGTGCCCGGCTCGTCGGACGTCGTCCGTGGTGGAATAGTCTGCTACGCAACAGATCTCAAGGCCACCCTGGTGGGCGTCGACCCGGGCCTGCTGGAGCGGGTGGGGCCCGTCGATCCGGACGTGGCGCGTCAACTGGCGACCGGCGTTCGCGATCGTTGCGCGGCGCGGATCGGCATCGGGTTGACCGGCGTCGCCGGTCCTGCGTCCCAGGGGGGACAGCCGCCGGGCACGGTCTTCGTCGGCCTCGCGTCGCCGGCCAGCTCGACGGTCCGCCGGCTGAGCGTTGCGCCCGCGACGCGTTTCGACGTCCGAGCGGCGGCGGTACGCTGCGCCGTCGAGGAGCTGGAACGCCTGATCGGTGAATGAGTGCGCGCGCTCGGGTGCGCTGTGTCGCCAGGCGTGCGAGAACCGGTACGGTGCCGCAAAACCCCGCACGTCGCCGAGAGACGCCGCGCGACACGACCGAACGGGGAACAATCGCGCCGCCCCGGACGTTTCGACTACGGTGAGCGCACGGGCATATCAGTCGGGCCCAGCGGGTACCGTAGGGCAAAGCGGATCAACGCGAGGGACCAGGAGGGGCGAGATGCTGCTGCGCGACGCACTGGGGGAGACACTGCGTCACGCCCGTGTGCGCCAGAACCGGACGCTGCGTGATGTGTCCACGGCGGCGAGTGTGTCCCTTGGGTATCTCTCGGAGGTCGAACGGGGTCGCAAGGAGGCGTCCAGCGAACTGCTGGCTGCGATCTGCGTGGCGCTCGACCTCGACGTCTCGGATGTGCTTGACTCCGCCAGCGTCACCATGCGGCATGGGCGCGCGGTGCCCGACGCCGCGGTGCGCTCCGGTGCGAACGACCTGCGCATCGTCATGCCCTACCGCCGGACGCCGTCCGAGCCGTCGGTCGTGTAACGAACCGGTCGCGCGCGGCGCTGCGCGCGGAACGACGACCGGTGAATCAGTCGGCCGTGTATGCGTTGTTGCCCTGCCGACGCTCGTAGCGCACCCACGCGAACCCGTCCTGCGCCTCGCGGCGGACCTCCGCCCACTGGGCCCAGTCGACCGCCGGGAAGAAGACGTCACCCGGCAGTTCCGCGTCGATCTCCGTCAGCTCCAAGGCGTCTGCACGTCCGATCAGCTCGGCGTAGATCTCACCACCGCCGAAGATGAAGACCTCGGGATCGCCGGTATCCGCGACGATCGATGCCAGCGCCGCGTCCAACTCCCTGCCTGCGTCATGCACGACGGTCACCCCGTCGGCAGCCCAGTCGGCCCGCCGGGTGAGGACGACGGTGCGCCGTCCCGGCAGCGGCCGGCCGATCGCGTCGAAGTTCTTCCGCCCCATGACCAGCGTGTGCCCCATGGTCAGCGCCTTGAGCCGGCGCAGGTCCGCGGAGTTGCGCCATGCCAGGTCTCCGTTCGCGCCGATCACACCGTTGGCGGCGACCGCCGCGACCACCGTCATCCTCGGGCGCAACGAACGCGTCATACCGCAATCGGCGCCTTGATCGCGGGATACGGGTCATAGCCCGTCAACGTGAAATCGTCATAAACGAAACCGTCGATATCGCGTACCCCGTCCGCCAGCTCCATCCGGGGCAGAGCGCGCGGCGTGCGGCTGAGCTGCAGCCGCGCCTGGTCCAGATGGTTGAGGTAGAGGTGCGCGTCGCCGAACGTGTGCACGAACTCGCCCGGTTCGAGGCCTGTCACCTTCGCGATCATCATCGTCAGCAGCGCATACGACGCGATGTTGAACGGCACGCCGAGGAACACGTCCGCGCTCCGCTGGTAGAGCTGGCAGGACAGCCGGCCGTCCGCGACGTAGAACTGGAACAACGTGTGGCAGGGTGGCAGCGCCATGTCCGCCACCTCCGCGACATTCCACGCAGATACGATGTGCCGCCGCGAGTCGGGCGTGGACCGGATCGACTCGATCACCGCCGCGATCTGGTCGATGTGCCGCCCGTCCGGCGCCGGCCAGGATCGCCACTGATGCCCGTACACCGGCCCGAGATCCCCGTCGGCGTCGGCCCACTCGTCCCAGATCGTCACACCCCGCTCCTGCAACCAGCGCACGTTGGTCGAGCCGGACAGGAACCACAGCAACTCGATGATCACCGACCGCATGTGCAGCTTCTTCGTCGTCATCACCGGGAAGCCGTCGGCCAGATCGAAGCGCATCTGGTGGCCGAAGATCGACAACGTGCCGGTGCCCGTCCGGTCGGACTTGCGATGCCCGTCTTTGAGGATGCGGTCGAGGAGATCGAGGTACTGCTGCATACGCCGACAGTAGCGGGCGGGGCGACAACGACGCCCGGCAGACCGAGCGCGCGCTGCCCGCCGACGGCTCGTTAACTGGAACAATTCCATTTTATGCCGTATCATTCGAGTATGACGTCGTCCGCCGCCGAACGCGATCTGCGGCGCGCGGCCGTGCGTGTCACCAAGCAGCGGGTGGCCGTCCTGGATGCCGTGCGCCGGCACCCCCATGCCGACGCGGACACCATCATCGCCGACGTGCGCGGCGAGCTGGGCAGTGTCTCGACCCAGGCGGTCTACGACGTGCTGCACGCGCTGGACGAAGTCGGCCTGATCCGTCGCGTGGAGCCGGCGGGATCGCCCGCCCGCTACGACCCGCGCGTGGGGGACAACCACCACCACCTGGTGTGCCGGCGATGCGGCCGGATGGTCGACGTCGACTGTGCGACGGGCGCCGCCCCATGCATGGAGCCCGTTGCGGCACAGGGCTTTTCGGTCAACGAGGCCGAAGTTATCTTCTGGGGCTACTGCCCGGATTGCCAATCGCTCGGGCCGACACACGCCGGCTAGCGCTTCACCAAGACCGAAGGAGATACCCAGCCATGACGACCACCGACACTCCCTCGACGACGGGCTCCGGCGCGCCGGCGCCGTCCGATCGGAACTCCTTGACCATGGGGCCGAACGGCCCGCTGCTGCTGCACGACGTGCACTTCATCGAGCAGATGGCTCATTTCAACCGTGAGCGGGTGCCGGAGCGCAGCCCGCACGCCAAGGGCGGCGGCGCCTTCGGCGAGCTCGAGGTGACGGCCGACGTGTCGCGGTTCACCAAGGCCGCGCTGTTTCAGCCGGGCGCGAAAACCCCCATGCTGGCCCGCTTCTCGACAGTGGCGGGGGAGCAGGGCAGCCCCGACACCTGGCGGGACGTGCGCGGTTTCGCGCTGAAGTTCTACACGACCGAGGGCAACTACGACATCGTCGGAAACAACACACCGATCTTCTTCCTGCGCGACCCGATCAAGTTCCCGCACTTCATCCGCAGCCAGAAACGCACTCCGGACTCGGGACTGCGCTCCGCTCAGATGCAGTGGGACTTCTGGACCCTGAACCCCGAATCCGCGCACCAGGTCGCCTACCTGATGGGCGAGCGCGGGCTGCCGAAGTCGTGGCGACACATGAACGGCTACGGCTCGCACACGTTCCTGTGGGTCAATGCGGCGGGCGAGAAGTTCTGGGTGAAGTACCACTTTCACACGCAACAGGGCATGGCGTTCCTCAGCAACGAGGAAGCCGCCCGGCTGGCCGGCTCGGACGCCGACTACCACCGCCGCGACCTCTTCGACGCGATCGCCCGGGGTGAGTTCCCCAGCTGGAAGGTGTCCGTCCAGGTGATGCCGTACGCCGATGCGGCGACCTACCGGTTCAACCCGTTCGACCTCACCAAGACCTGGCCGCATACCGACTACCCGCTGATCGAGGTCGGCCGGTTCACGCTGAACAGGAACCCGGAGAACTTCTTCGCGCAGATCGAGCAAGCCGCGTTCTCGCCGGGGAACACGGTGCCCGGCATCGGCTTGTCGCCGGACAAGATGCTGCTGGGCCGCTCCTTCGCCTACAACGACGCGCAGCGCAACCGCATCGGCACCAACTTCCACCAGCTTCCGGTGAACAAGCCGATCGTGCCGGTGAACACGTACATGTTCGACGGGCAGATGACGTACGAGCACTCCGGATCGCAGGCCGTCTACGCGCCGAACTCGGCCGGCCGGCCGTACGCCGACGGCCCGGCCGCGCCGGAGGAAACGTGGGAGACCGACCCGGAGATGGTCCGCGCCGCCTACACGCTACATGCCGAGGACGACGATTTCGGCCAGGCCGGAACATTGGTCCGCGAGGTGTTCGACGACGCGCAGCGCGCCGCGTTGGTAGCGCAGGTCTCCGGCGCCCTCGCCGGTGTGCAGGGCGACGTGCTCGAACGGGCGTTCAACTACTGGAAGTCGATCGATCCGGCCGTCGGCGAGAGCATCGAGTCCGCGGTGCGCGCCGCGCGCTGAATCCTGAGTGCGTTCCTTGGCGTGGCTGAGTCGCCCCTGTTCGCCGGGGCGACCCGGAGTGACTCAGCCGCGCCACCAGGTGTCGGCGGGCGTCACGGGGAGCGCCCGCTTGTGCCGAGTGGCGCGATACAGCTGCTCGATGCGAGCCGCTGAGGCGGCAGGCATCTCCCGGCCTTCGAGATAGTCGTCGATATCGCGGTAGCTCACTCCAAGCGCGACTTCGTCCGGCTGGCCTGGATTGTCGTCTTCCAGGTCGGCCGTCGGCACCTTCTGCCACAACGCGTCCGGCGCGCCGAGATGCCGCAACAGCGACGCCCCCTGGCGCTTGTTCAGTCCGGACAGCGGAGTGACATCGACCGCCCCGTCGCCGAACTTCGTGTAGAAGCCCGTCACGGCCTCGGCCGCGTGGTCCGTGCCCACGACGATCAGCCCGAGCTGGCCTGCGAGTGCGTACTGGGCAACCATCCGCATGCGCGCCTTGACGTTGCCGCGGACGAAATCGCTCAGCCCCGGAACATCGTCATACGCGCCGAGCATGCCGCTTGCCACGTCTGCGCACATCGTGTCGGACGCGGCCTTGATATCGACGGTCACCACCTTGTCCGGTTCGATGAACGCCAGCGCTGTCCGGGCGTCGTCCTCGTCGGCCTGGACGCCGTACGGGAGGCGCATCGCGACGAAGGTCGCCTCACGGCCCGCGGCCCGGCGGCGCTGCACCGCCAGCTGGCACAGGCGGCCGGCGAGCGAACTGTCCTGACCGCCGCTGACGCCGAGCACATACCCGCGTGCATCGGTCGCACCGAGGTAGTCGACGAGGAAACGCACCCGGTGCTCGATCTCCGCGACCGGATCTATGGACTCGCGCACGGACAGGGCGGCGATGATCTCGCGCTGCAACTCGCTCACAGCGTAAGAGCCTACTGAGGAGACCCGATCCGCCCACCGCGGTGTATGTGAGCCGTCTGCATGATGCGTCAGAGTGTCAGTTTCTTCTGGACTTCCGGTCCGCGATGCGCTTTGATCGGCGAGCAACGGAGCGAGACATCAACGAGACATCAGGGGTACACCGTGAGTAGGGTTCGAGTGCTGGTCGGCACCCGCAAGGGCGCATTCGTCCTTTCGTCCGACGGGACGCGAAAGGACTGGAAGGTCAACGGTCCGTTCTTCAACGGATGGGAGATCTTCCATGTGGCCGGGTCGCCGGCCGATCCGAACCGCCTGTGGGCGTCGCAGTCCACGAGTTGGTTCGGTCAACAGGTGCAGCGATCCGACAACGGCGGGGCGAGTTGGCAGCCGGTCGGCAACGAGTTCGGCTACGTCGGCGACCCCGGCGATCACCTGTGGTACGACGGCACGCCGAAACCCTGGAAGTTCACGCGGGTCTGGCATTTCGAGCCGTCGCTCACCGATCCAGATACGGTGTGGGCCGGGGTGGAGGACGCCGCGCTCTTCCGTTCCGGCGACGGCGGTGCTTCGTGGCAGGAGATGCCCGCGTTGCGGGAGGTGCGCGGCCATGAGTGGATGCCCGGCGCCGGCGGCCTCGGCCTGCACACTCTTGTGCTGGACCGCGCCGACCCGCAGCGGATGTTCGCGGCGATCTCGGCGGCGGGGGTCTTTCGCACCGACGACGGCGGCGCAAGTTGGCGTGCCATCAACAAGGGTCTGCGGTCCGGGCATCTGCCGGACCAGGATGCCGAGATCGGCCATTGCGTGCACCGGATCACGATGCACCCAGAGCGGCCGTCCACGCTGTACATGCAGAAACACTGGGACGTGATGCGCACCGACGACGCCGGCGAGAACTGGTACGAGGTCAGCGGCGACCTGCCCACCGACTTCGGGTTCGCCGTGCAGGTGCATGCCCACGAACCGGAGACCGTGTACGTCGTGCCGATCACCAGCGACGAGTTCCATGTGCCGCTGGACGGCAAGTTGCGCGTGTACCGCAGCCGCAGCGGCGGCGGCGAGTGGGAGCCCTTGACAAACGGCCTGCCGCAACGGGATTGCTACGTGGACGTCCTGCGCGACGCTATGGCCGTCGATTCGCTGGAGTCCTGCGGCGTCTACTTCGGCACCACCGGCGGGCAGGTGTACGCCTCGGCGGATGCGGGGGACACCTGGCAGCCGATCGTCCGGGACCTGCCCCCGGTGCTGTCCGTCGAGGTGCAGACCCTGCCATGACGAAGGACGCGATCGGCACCGAGGCGACCGGGTATGACGATGTTCCGGGCCTGGTGACCGTTCGGGTGGCGTTGCCCGGCCATCTGCGGGCCCTGGCGAACTTGCCCGGGGAGTTGCTGGTCGAGGCATCCGCGCCGGTGACGATCGGCTCGGTGCTGGATGCCGTGGAGCGCGAGTGCCCCGCCCTGCGCGGGACGATCCGGGACCACGGCGCCGGCGCGCGGCGACCCTATGTCCGGCTGTTCGCCTGCGAGGAAGATCTGTCCTTCGACGGGTGGGACGCGCCGGTGCCTGCGCCGGTCGCCGAAGGCCGCGAGCCGCTGCTGGTGGTCGGGTCGATTTCCGGGGGATGATCTCCGGGGCTGCTTTTCGGCGCTTATTTTCGGAGGCGAGAAACACTGTGGTTCAGAGGATCTCGGCAGGAATGAGCCGGAATCGTTCGATCGCCGCGGGGTCCGGAGGTGCGGGTCCGCATCGCGAGCGGCGAAGGCCGATGCGAGCTGCACCGCGTCGTAGGCCTGCAGTCCGTGCGCGCCGGTCGTCGACGACCGGCCATGCTGTCGGTGCCTGCGCCTATGGTGGCGGGCATGACTGACGCCCACAGCAGCCCCGAACCGGAATCCACAAACGACACCGTCACCGACCCGATCGACCGGATCGCCGTGATCCGCGCCGAGGCGCAGCGTTTCGCCGATGTGCTCGCGGGGACCGCGCCGGACGCGCACTGCCCGACCTGCCCGGAATGGACCGCCGCGGATCTGCTCTGGCATCTCACCGAGGTGCACACGTTCTGGGCGCGGATCCTCGGCGGGAACGTGACCTCGGACGAGGATGCCGATGCCGTGGACAAGGCCGCCCCCGAACGGCCCGGCACGATGGCGGAGATGCTGCCCGTCCGCGCCCACGCGACCGAGGGCCTTGTGGCGCAGCTGCAGGCGCTGAACGACGCCGCGCCGCGCTGGACGTGGTGGCCGGCGGACCAGACCGTCGGCTTCACCCGACGCATGCAGACCTACGAGGCGACGATCCACCGCGTGGACGCGGAACTCGCCGCAGGCGTGGACGTCTCACCCATCGACGCGGCCGTCGCTGCGGGGGCGGTCGACCACTGCGCGGACGTGATGTGGGGCTGGTTGCCCGACTGGGCGGCGTACGAGCGGCTCACCGTCGCCGAGATGCGGGCGACGGACTCGGACTATCGCTGTGTGGTGGAGGTAGGGCGCTGGACCGGCACCGGGCCGGAATCGGGGAGGGCCTTCGACATGCGACGAGCCGTCCGCGCTCAGCCGGACGCCACCGCCGCCGTGACGGTGACCGGACCGCTGCAGGATCTCGCACTGTGGGCCTGGACCCGCGGCGGTGACGTGCAGATTGCCGGCGACGCTGCCGGCCAAACGGCCGTTCGGGCTCTCATCGACCAGGGCATTCAGTAGCCCTCTGCGGCTGCGCATCGAACGCTCGACAGAGGCGTGGGGGTACGTTGGGGGTATACCCAAGGTCAGCATCTACATCCCGGACGCGATGTACGACGAGATGCGCCGCCGCGGGCTGCCCCTCGCGCAGCTGGCGCAGCGCGCGTTCGCCGAGGCACTCTCCGCGGACGAGAACTCGTCGTGGATCGCCGCCGCTTGGCGCCGCCCGGCCACGCCGAGCGCCATCAGCACCGAGGCGCTGATGTCCGAAGTCGACGAGGAGTTCGGGGCATGATCGTGCTGGATGCGTCGGCGCTCGTGGACGTGGTCGCCGACCGCCCGGCGAAGGATGCAGTCCTGGCGCAGATGGAGGGCGAATACATCATCGCGCCATATCCGGTGACCACGTGGCCGGCGGCAGTCAGCCCTCGTCGAGGTAGCGCTGGATGAGGCTGAGGTCGGCGGGGGAGAGGCGATCGGACACCGTGCGGGCCTGGTGCCAGTACGGGTAGAGCAGTGGGATCGCGGACACGGCGTCGAGGGCGGCAACCTCGTCCGGTGCAAGCACCAGCTCGGCGGCCGCGAGGTTGTCCGCGAGCTGTTCGCCGGTGCGCGCGCCGATGATCACGGAGGTGATGGCGGGGCGCTGCAAGAGCCACGCCAGCGCGACCTGCGCGGCCGAGACCCCATGCGCCGCAGCGACTTCCACGAGGGTGTCGATGATCTCGTAGAGCTTGCCCTCGTCTTCGACCGGCGGTTCGGTCCAGCCGGCGAAGCGCCGGGTGCCGTCCGGTGGTGCCTCGCCGCGGCGGTACTTGCCGGTGAGCAGCCCGCCCGCGAGCGGGCTCCACACCAGTACGCCGAGCCCTTGGTCCAGCGCGGCCGGCAGCAGTTCGTATTCGGTGTCTCGCGCCTGCAGGGAGTAGTAGATCTGCTGGCTGGCGAACCGGGCGAACCCGGCGCGGTCGGACACGCCGAGCGCCTTCATCAGCTGCCACGCTGCGTAGTTGGAGACGCCGATGTAGCGCACCTTGCCGGCACGGACCAGATCATCGAGCGCGCGAAGCGTCTCGTCGAGCGGCGTCCGGCCGTCCCACTCGTGTACCTGGTACAGGTCGATGTGGTCGGTGCCCAGCCGCTTGAGGCTCGCCTCGCATTCGCGGATGACGGAGTACCGGGATAGGCCCTGTTCGTTGGGACCGTCGCCCATGCGCATCCGGACCTTGGTCGCGATGAGCACCTCGTCGCGCCGCCCACCGAGCGCCTCGCCCAGGATCTTCTCGGACAGGCCCGCGGAATACGAGTTCGCCGTGTCGAACAGCGTGACGCCGGCATCGAGGCACATATCCACCTGTCGGGTCGCCTCCTCGATACCGGCAGAGCCCACCATGCTCGCCCAACCCACGCCGCCGAACGTCATCGTCCCCATGGTCAGCGCCGAAACCCGCAACCCCGAACGTCCCAGATACCGGTATTCCACCGCAGCGACCTCCTTCGCTCTCCGCGCTCCGTCGCGCGGCGCCACGATGATCAGTCAACCATCAGTCGAAGACGGTCGATCGCCAGGATTCCCGGGCGACCGTTCCACCGCGGCGGCGGTGAACTTCATCATGGGCGGTGGAGACGCCGCGTGCGCCGCACGTGCTGCGGCATTTTCGACATAACCGACCCCTGTGCACCGTGCCGTCGCTGTGCTGGTCTTGATCGCAATATCGCTCGCAGATTGCGCGCGTACCACCCGCGATACATTGCGACCATGAATAACGCGCATGAAGTCAGTGTCCGCGACCTCCGAAACCACGGCGGGCGGGTGCTGGACCGAGTGGCGCGAGGTGAGAGTGTCACGGTGACGAAGGACGGCAGTCCCGTTGCCGAACTTCGCCCGCTTCGCCGGAGAAGTCTCGTCCCGGCCGAACTGATCGCACGGGCGAGGCAGCTACCAGCCGTCGACACTGACCGGCTACGGCGCGATATCGATGCCGTACTGGATCAACGGTGGTGAGGCACGCGAAGGGTGTCCTCGACACTTCGGCGGTGCTTCGCCTGGGGGAGTTGAGCGAAGGCGATCTGCCCGACGAGGCTGTGATCACCACCGTAACTTTGGCAGAACTGACCGTGGGGCCGCTCGTGACCGACGACCTCGCGACCCGCGCGGCACGACAGGCCCAGTTGCAGAACGCCGAGACGAATGACGGTGACCCACTGCCGTTCGACACCGCGGCGGCTCAAGCTTTCGGCCACGTAGCCAGTGGCCTACGAGCGGGTGGACGATAACCGAAAGCCCGGGCGTTCGACGCGTTGATCGCTGCGACGGCGATGGCGGCCGGGCTCCCCGTCTATACCTTCAACGCCGCTGGCTTCGACGGAATCGACGGCCTCGAGGTCGTCGCGTTGCCGGCGCCAGAAGACGCGTCCAGGTCTTGACACGCGGGCGAGAGGTCTGGCCCGGGCATTGTCTGGGTAACTCCTGTTCTTGCAATATGCAGCCAGTTACCTGCATAATAATTGGCGTGAACAGGGAGCGGGTGGCCCAGGACGCGGTGTTCCGCGCCCTGGCCGATCGCACCCGCCGGCAACTGCTGGACCGCCTGCGGGAGCGCAACGGCCAGACGCTGGGGGAGATGTGTGCCGACCTGCACATGGCGCGGCAGTCCGTCACCCAGCACCTGGACATCCTGGTGCGCGCCAACCTCGTCACCGCCGTCCGGCGGGGGCGCACGCGGCTGCACTACCTCAACCCGGTTCCGATCCAGCAGATCGACCGGCGTTGGATATCCGGTTTCGACAAGCCCCGATTGACTGCACTGCAGGCGATCAAGGATCACGCAGAGGAAGATGCCATGACCACCGAGTCCACTGAATCCACCAGGGCCACCATCCCCACCTACGTCTACGTCACCTACATCCGCGCGACGCCGGAGCAGGTGTGGCGTGCGCTAACCGACGCCGACCTGACAGCCCGGTACTGGGGCCATGCAAATGTCTCCGATTGGCAGCCCGGTTCGGCCTGGGAACATCGGAGGGCCGACGGATCCGGCACCGTCGATGTCACCGGGAGGGTTCTGCAGGCCACGCCCCCAACCCTTTTGGTGATGACCTTCGAGGATTCCCCGGCCGAGGTTGGCCGGCGGGAGGCCTCCGTCGTCACGTTCCGGATAGAGCGGCATCAGGACATCGTGAGGTTGACCGTCACTCACGAGAATCTGCCCAATGTCGAGATGCTGGAAGGAATCTCCAGCGGTTGGCCCGCCGTCCTGGCCAACCTCAAGTCGCTGCTCGAGACGGGGGAGACCCTACCGCAGGCTCCCTGGGAGATGGAATCTGGCCACTGACACCTTCGTCGTCGGCACCCTGCCGACACCGGAATCTCGACCCGGGAAATCTCGCCCCAGCACCCTCGAAGCCTACTGGAGGCAAGGACTGCGTCATCGTGGATACCGCACAACTTCGCCGCGCTATCGGCTCGCTGCTGGATGCCGCCGACGTGGTCACCAACGCCGGCGACCGCAGAACCCTACCGCCGCCGGGTGAATGGGATGCCGACCAGATCCTCGCCCACGTCAGCATGGTGAACGCGATGACCATCGCGACTGCCTACGCGGTGGCCTCCGGGTGCAGTCCCACGTATGACAACCGGATCGCCCAGGACACGCAGACCATCGGCCGCACCATCGACCGTGCCGGAGGCACGACAGGATTGGTTGCGCGGATCCGGGGGCAATGCGACGCGCTGGGTGCGCTTGGCCGCCCCGTTCTCGGCGACAGCGATCTCGACACGCCGATCCCGACGCTGCTGGTGTCGAAGGGCACGCTCTTGGTCGATATGCAGATTCCGCTGCGAGAGTTGATCGCAGGTTTGGCAGAGCAGGAGATCCCCGGCCACACACGGCAGCTGCTCGCGCTGGTGGAGACGAATCCTGGCAGTGGCTCGGCCAGCATCCCGCTTTCTCGCCGTCGCGGCGGCAGGCGCAACCTTCACCCGCCGGTAAGGGGCTCGTCGACTTCACGCGCGCCATTGCATGTACTGAATATAGTACGTACAGTGGCGGTATGACGGCGGCGGAGGCGATCGAGGCGCTGCTGGTAGGTGGACTGACGAAGTCGGAACTCGCGGCGCGCTCGGGGATTTCCCGGTCGCTCCTGGACGGTTACTTGAGTGGCCGGATCCAGCCGTCTGTCGCTCAGTTGGCCCGGCTCGGTGCGAGTGTCGGCCGACGACTGGATCTGGCGTGGTCACCGGCGGTTGCACGTTCGGTTCCCGATTGGGCGCGGCCGAACGAGGCGATGCGTGCGACGCCACTGACGGTCCAGCAACGTGCCGAGGTACTGGAACGGGTGGTCGACATGGCGATGGCCCTGCCGCGACGACAGCGGCAGAGTTCGGGATATCCGCCGTTCAAGACCATCCGCGCCGGGGGAGCGCGATGAGCGGCCCGATCCTTCTCCAACGGACGATTACCGTCCATCACAGGTTGCGGCATGCCGGTATCCCGAATGCGGTCGGTGGAGCACTGGCGCTGGCTTACCACGTTGATGAGCCGCGGGCGACGCAGGACATCGATATCAACGTGTGGGTGCCGGCCGACCGTGCGTCGGATGTGCTCCATGCCCTACCTGCCGACGTGCCGCGGACCGACGAGACCCCGGCCGTGATCGCGCGCGACGAGCAGGTACGCATCTTCTGGCCCGTCACGTCGCAGGTACCGATCCCACTGGATCTGTTCTTCGCATCCGACGATCTGCACCGCGTCGCGGCGCAGCGGTGCCTCGCCGTGCCCATGCTCGAGACATCGGTGGAGGTCCTGTCCGCGACGGACCTGGCGATCTTCAAGGCACTGTTCGATCGCCCGAAGGACTGGCCGGACATCCTGGCCATGCGGGACGCGCACGATTCGACACTCGACCTGGCGGAGGTGATTCGCTGGGTGACCGATCTCGTGGGCGCCGACGATGATCGCGTCCGCAAGCTCCGCGATCTGTGTCGGCGCACCACCGGGTAGGTGTGTCCTGCTACGAGGCGCCGCGCTCGCCATCCCCAGTTGGGCGTCGCGACCATGGCACACGCGATTGCGAGCCAGGGCAGAGCGGCAGGCCGGGGCGAGGTTATCCACCGCTACATCATGAGGTGACATAATGTACATTATCGGCCAACGTTCCCGAACTATCGACCCGAGGTTTAGGTCCGCGGTGGCATGCCGCGCCAGCGCTCGATCTCTTCGAGCCGCGCCGTCGTCGCTGCGAGTTGCTGCGCCAGCATCCCGTTCGTCTCGGTCAGTCGCTTGATCTGCCGCAGCCGCCGCCGGTACAGCACGGCGACGACGACCAGCAGCACGACGAACAAGATCCCGCCGAGCCCCTGGGCGATCTGGAACGTGGCGGCGTCTGCGTCAGTCATGCCGATCCCATCGGCCACGACCCGGCAGACCTGAGCCGGCGATCGTTCAATACGTCATATGACGTATTGAGACACGTTGCGGGATAACGGGAATCGCGTCACGCCGCGACCTCTGACAGTTCTTCGGTGCCGGTCTCGAAGTCGAGGCGCGCAGCGACCCGCTGCACCCCGTCCGACGCGAACAGCGCCCCGGACCCGACGCCCAGGCGCTTGCCGAGCGCCTGGTACCGGTACTCGGTGCGCCGGCTCACGCCGGGACCGCCGAGTGCGTCCATCACGTAGCTGCCGAGCATGCGTGACGCGACCGATCGGCTGATCGTCTTCTCGGCCACCGCGCGGCGCAGGACGTCCACCGCGTGCACCGGTCCGGTGACCGGGTGACCCATCGCGGACCAGTCCCAGCGCTCGCGCGCGAGCCGCTCGACGCGGAACGGATCAAGGTCCGCAACGTGACGCATGTCACATCGTGCGAGCCAGTCTTTCCGGGCCTCGACCTCCCACCGGAGCGAGCCCTCGGGCGCGCCCTTGTCGGCGTAGGCGGCGTGCTGATCGTAGAGCCGGACCCCGCCGGCGCCGGAACCCACGAAGAGCGTTTGCGCGTTCGACCGGCCCGGGTCGTTGTACGTAAACGACCGCTTGGCCCACGGCCGGCGGATCGGCCCGAGGCCGGAGACGAACAGCGACGGCGACGTGATCCCACGGAAATCACGCGATACGTCCAATCGGGTGATGTTGGCGTCGAGAATGTCGCAGTCCGGCTCGACCAACTCGGATGCCCGAAGCCACATCGCGTGCACCGCCGGCCCGACCAGGCGCGGATCGAGCAGGCTGCATCCGGTCGGATCGGCGAACCGCGCGGGGTTCGTTTCGATCTTCCCCCATGGTCTGCCGGCGATCGTCGTCACACCGACCATAATTGTTGCGTTTTGGTAACGGCCGCGCTTATCACCTTTGTCGGGTTCGTCCGATTCAACCATGGAAAGCCGGGCCGAGGCGGTGTGCCGGCCGTCCTTCGGGCTGTAAGAAACCTGGTCCCACCTGGACCAAGGTGCCTGCCGGCGGAGCGGAAACGAGATCGACAGCCGGTCGATGCCAATGTCCGATTCGGTGTCAGGCATGGCGGATCTGTGCCAATTTGACACACTTTCCCCTTCTGTTAGATAGGGGAAAGCCCGCCCCGAGGGCGGGACCCGGGCCGGTGGCCCGGGCCGGCCTGCGGCCGGCGACGCGAGCCCGAAGACCATCACCGAGGCGGTGCGGTACCGGTCCGGTACCACGGGCCGACCCACGGTAAAGGGCACTCCGGGCCGACCCGTCCGGGTGAATTCCCGTCACCCATCTGCCACGCCGAGCGTTACGTACAGGAATCCACCCGGACCGGTGACCCTCCGACCCTTGACCGCGGGACCCTCGGCCCGAGGTACCCGACGCCCGGCGAGGCCCCACACAGTGGGCCTCGCGGGACTCAACCAGGAGGGGACCATGAGCATCGAGCCAACCACCGTCGAAAACCCGTTCGCGGGTATGACGCTCGCCCAGGTAAACGACCTGTGCGACGCGGCCGAGGGGCAACTCAAGGACGCCGCGATCGAACTCGCCGTGTACGCCGTGCACCACGGCGGCTTCATCATGCCCGACGATCGCTCCGAGGTGCTCCGGGCAGCGTTCGAGAACGCGCGGCGCAATTACCACGCATGCTGCGCGGCGGCGAGCCGGCGGAGCACCCGCCCGGCAGAATAGAGAATCGAGCATCACAACGCCCCCAAGCGATCCAAGGTGCTCACCAGTGGCGGGGCCGGCCCTCTCCAGCCGGCCCCGCCCGTGTGTTTCGGCCTCGCGGCTCGCATCGCGGCGGGCCAGCCAGGCGAGGCCGGTCCAGCCGCAGCCGCAGAACGCGGAGAAGTACGGCCCGGACGCCGTGTGCAGGGTGCGCACGTGTGTCGTGTGCGCCCGCGTGATGGTGGTCATGCCCTCTCCCCCTCCCCTGTCGGCGCCGGCGCGTCCGGGCCGGCGGCGCCGGCACCCGCAAGCGGGACCCGTCGGCGCCGCAGCCCGGGCCGCTCGTCGCAATGGCAGGTCGGCACGTTGCGGCGGCCCCCGCACACCACGCAGCGGCCGGACTCGGTCACGGTGCCGACCAGCAGCACGTCATCGACCGAGTCGTAGGCGCGGAACGCGTCGGAGCCGGGACCCCAAAACCATGCCGTGGCAACGGCTCTGGCCTTCTGGTCCATCACGGCGTCGGCGTTGTCGAAGTCGCGCCGGTCATAGGTTTTCCAGCGGAACAGCCGGCGCGGGCGCCACATCGCCGCGTCATCGTCGCCGCTGCGATCCACGAGGTAGCCCTTGCAGACCGTGACGGCCGAGGTGCACTCGCGGATCACCACGTCGGCGCGCGCCCAGGCCGGCGCAGTCCAGCGCAGCACCACGTCCCGCCGGCGCAACTGCTGCAGGACGACCTCGATCGCCCCGGGTAGTGCGGCCGAGGCGCGGGAACTCGCGATGCCGGCGACTTCGTCCATCAGGACGTCGCAGTGCTCGGCTTCGAGTAGTTGGTCCCAGGTGGTGAACGGCACCCAGCCCGGGTGTGCGCGGCCGTGGTCCGGGTGCCGCCACGAGTCGCACGACCCGTCGTCACAAGGCCCGGCGGTCCAGTCCGTGAGCCGCACCGACGAGAGCACCGGCCGGCCGGCCGCGAGCGACACCATCGAGTCATAGACGGCCGCCAACGTCTTGCCGGAGCCGTTCAGGCCCACGTAGGCGTGGACCGGGAAGCGGGACCGGACCTTGCGGGATCGTTCGTTGCTGCGCTTACTCATGTGGCACCGCCACCTCCAGTGACGTGGGAAATGATCATGCGGACGATGCGGATGCCGACCGCGATACCGGCCACCAGCAGCACGGCTCCGAGGACCGTCACGGCGAGGGCGAGCGGGACGAACTCGTTCAGGGCGCGGACGCCGTGCAGCATCGAACCCAGGACCCCGGATTGATTCGTGAGCCAGTCAGGCACCGGAATATCCGGCACGAGCAGCCAGAGCAGCGACGCGAGCCCGGCTAGCGCGGCGATCAACAGGGTTGTGATCACACCCGCTCGACCTCCTGCTCGGCGACGCCGACGCGGATGCCGAACCCGGCACCCAGCAGGACTCGGACGCAGGCCCAGCCGCCGAGCACCACCAGCAGAACCCCGGACACCAGGCGGGAGACCCCGGCGGCGGCCGCCATCGGCCCCGTACACGGGTTCAGCACCGTGACCGGCTGATCGCCGCCGGTGGCCATCGGATACTGAACCGTCCACGGCGTACAGGCGCCGCCGGCCCCGCCATCAAGCCCGGTCAGCGAGCCCGTCGCAGCGTTCAACCACTTAGCGACCGACGACGATTCATAGCCGCTCCGGAACGGCGCCACCGCCGACGTGAGCGCGTCCGAATCCGGGACGAACGCCCACACAAGGGCGCACTTCACCGGGGTGAACACCCACGTGAGCGGATTCCACGTGAGCCCATCGCCCATGCACGAGCCGCCCGGCTCCGAGCCGGACTCCCCCGGATCGCTGCCGGAAGCCGTGACCGGCACGTCGCCGGTCGCGGGGTCGCCGGTACCGATGCCCTGCGCCTGCGCCGCCGGCTCGAACGTGGGTGCGTAGACGTAGCAGTCCGACAGCGGCCTCACGACCTCGGCGCCCGGAAGCCCGTACCGGCACTCATAATCGGTCGCCCGGTTCGCGTCCTGGAACCAGCCTTGACAGCGGCCGCTCACCGCGAAGCAGTCGCCGAGGTCAGCGCCGGCCGGGCCGATCCGCCACAAACCGAGCCGACAATCACCCGAACCGCACACCGGATCAGTGAGAGCGGAAACCACCTCAGGAGGCGTGACAGCATCCCAGATCGGACGCGAGGAACCGGGGCCGACCTCCACCACCGACGTTTGCTTCTCGATTCCACCGGCCGGGCAATGCGGAACAGGTATCGCCGGCCAGGTCGTATCTGTTTCCTTGAATGCCACAGATTCCGCAATGACCTCAACGTCAGGACCTGACGGAACCGCGCACGTAATCGTGGTCTTTAAGGTACGACTCGGGTTCGGGTCGTATTCCGGAGGCCGGCCCGGAGCACCCGGGAGTAGGTACACGCGATCGTCTGAGTACCACGTACCGGACGTGCCCGTCTGACTCGCGACAATAGTGAAGCCGACACAGGAAGCGCTAAGGCATGACTCATTACCGCTGCTGAAATTGCAGATCGTGTTACCGGACATCATAAGACACCAGTTGGCGACCTTCTCACCACGCGTGTAGCCGTGCAACGGTCCCGGAACATTCTTCAGTGAGTATGCATCGACGTTAAGTCGACCGCCGCCGCCCGGCCGATAACAGTGCATAAACTTAGAGGGATCGATGCTTTTCACGGTAGGCGAATAGGCCGGAATAGTGCCATCGGCCCGACAGGAAACGTGAGAGCCATCCGGGTAAACAAAGTCGGGCGAATCCAGCCAACCAACATCTGTCGCCGGTCCCACATCCACATTAGGCGTGAAATCCGGCGGGGCTTGCTTGCGCGGATCGCACTCCATAGAGACGCCCGACGCGCACAGAATCGACGCAACTTCACCACCGATCCACATACCGGCCTGAAAGCCGCCGATAACCGCACCGGCACCGCCGACCACGCGCCCGATAACCGCCAGTTTGCCGGCCTTCTGAGCCCCGTTCACGGCAGCGCCAGCGGCCTTCTCGGCCGTGGTCATGCCCGGGTCGTTCGCCGCCGCGAGGACCGAGCCCGGCTGCGTCAACTTCTGCGGCTGCACCGGCAGGGCTACGTCCCCCGAGACCTTGCCGGCGCCCACGTCGAAGCACAGCCCGTTCGGCAACGACGACAACCCCGGCCCACAGGTGGCGTACGCGGACGCGGCCGGGGCGCCCAGCAGCGCCGAGCACACCACCAGGCCGAACACCACCGCCAGCGAAACCAAACGCCGCACCACACACCACCTTTCGAGACG
>OFTX01000266.1_pt1 | contig 31463 bp, 28 predicted proteins | sample 1775051 | NCBI WGS metagenome assembly OFTX01 (sample SAMN08195772, study PRJEB24354) | sludge metagenome | isolation source: sludge from phenol fed wastewater aerobic bioreactor A | place: India: Nagpur | collected 2016-09-15
GCCGAAGGATCGGAAAGGATCAGAAGAGCTTGCCGAACTGGTTGATGACCAGGTAGATCGAAAAGCCGCCGTAGAACAGCACGGCCCACAGGATGGCGACGTAGCGGGCGCCGCCCAGGCCGATGGTGCGCGGCAGCATGCAGCGGTTCAGCTGGATCAGCAGCACGGAATACACGAACATCACCAGGCCGTTGAGCGCCGAGGCGATCACCAGCAGGAGCAGCGGCTGGCTCACGCCCGAGAGCAGGATGATGGAGCCGAAGGCCACCATCAGCCACACCACCAGGAAGTACAGGCGGCTTTCCGTCCAGGTCTGGCTGTCGCGCAGCCAGTTGGTCTTGGCGATGTCCGCCACGATGCGGCCGATCATGTCCAGCACGGTCAGGTTGGTCGACAGCAGCACCACCACGCCGGTGAACCAGAAGGCCGGCCCGACCCAGGAGCCGACGCGCTCGTTCAGGGTCTCGCCCAGCAGCCGCACGAAATCGAAGTTCTGCGCGGTGCTGCCGACGCCGACGTACATGTAGGCGAGCATCATGAACAGCAGGATGGCGAACAGGCCCAGCACGAAGAAGGTGACGAACTGCTCGCGGTCGGCGACTTTCCACCAGCCCTTCCAGCGCCGCAGATTGGCTTCGTCCTGGCGGAAGAAATAGCCGATCGCCGCCTCGGTGGTTTCCTGGCCGGTGATGGGCGAGACGATCTTGGGCAGGTGGGCGCCCATGCCCAGGCCTTTGTCGCGCACCCAGTTCGACTGCGCCAGGTTCATCACCCCGCCGGCTCCGGCGAAGGCGATGGCGCCCAGCAGCAGGGCGATGGGCAGCTTGCCGATGGATTCGGGGATCTTCGGGATCTCGGTCGTGAAACCCGCCACCAGCGCGCCCCAGGTCTGGCCGTCGAGCAGCCCGACGACGATGTAGATCATGAACAGCACGATCAGGGCGACGAGGAAGAACTGGATCTTCTCGACCGTCTGGTAGACCACGGGCGAAATGGTCAGGATGATGCCGATCAGCACCAGCGAGGCGATGGTGATCGGGATGACGGCATCGGCCGACAGGCCGAAGGCGTAGGTCAGCGCCGTGGAGCTGCCGGTGGCCCAGCCGGGCCACATCCAGGGAATCACGGCCATGATGATGAACAGCCAGCTCCAGGGTTTCCATAGCCGCGTGAAACCCGTCACCGCGGTCTCGCCGGTGGCCAGCGTGTAGCGCGTGATTTCCATGTTGAGGAAATACTGGGTCAGGATGCCGATGGTGGCCAGCCAGACCAGCGCCAGGCCCGTCTGCGTGGAAATGTAGGGCCACAGCACGAATTCGCCCGAGCCGATGGACCCGGCCAACAGCAGCACGCTGGGGCCGATGACCTTCTTCATGGGCAGGGGTTCGGGCAGGTCGCGGTAGGTTGCGGGAGGCAGGTTGTGGCTGCGGATTTCGCTGGCGGCCTGGGAGGACGGGTCTGGACTGACGGCTGGATCGACCATGTGTGGGACCTCTTCGAGGTGAGGTTGTGTGCCACGATGGTCATGCGATGCAGCCATGGCCATCACCGCGCGCCTGCCGGATTCAGCAAGACGTCAGTTCATGCTAGGGGTCCGGGCGGCAATGGTCAAGATAGTCGAAGCCTAAACGAGGGTTAACCAGTATGCCGGACCGGTCGCCAGGCCGGGTCTCAGCCGGAGCTCCGCCTCAGCCGGGGCTCTGCGCCAGCAGCCGGGCGGTCTCGTGCGCCGGCAGGCCCATGACGCCGCTGTGGCTGCCCGACAGATGGACGACGAAGGCGGCCGCACGGCCCTGGATGGCGTAGCCGCCCGCCTTGCCGAAGGGCTCGCCGCTGGCGATGTAGGCCGCGATGTCGGCGTCCGCGAGCGGCTGGAAGCGCACCGTGCTGATGCTGACCGCCTCGTGGAAGCGCCCGCCGCGCGCCAGGACCACGGCGGTGTGGACCGCGTGCTCCCGGCCGGACAGGCGCCGCAGCATGTCGGCGGCGTCGGCCGCGTCGCGCGGCTTGCCCAGCACGTCGCCGTCCAGGATGACCGTGGTGTCGGCGCAGAGGATGGGCGCGTCCCGCCATCCGGCCGGCCAGGCTCCGGGCAGCGGATCGGGCGTGCCGCCCGAGGTCAGCCAGGCGGCCGCCCGTTCGGCCTTGTCCCGCGCGGTGCGGCGCACGTAGTCGGCGGCCGGCTCGCCCGGCAGGCGGGGCTCGTCCTCGCCCTCTGGCGCGGGCACGCGCAGGATGCCGTGGGGAATGGCGAGCTGGTCGAGGATCTCGTGGCGGCGGGGGCTGGCGGAGGCCAGCAGGACAAAGGGCGGCATGGCGGCTGAAGCGGGTTTCGGGATGGAGGGATGCGGGCCGGAGCTCAAGCCGCGCTCAGGCCACGCGCAGGATCTTCATGCCGTTGGTGCCGCCGCTGTCGCTGTAGAAATCGCCCTTGGTCAGGATGATCCAGTCGCCCGGCCGCAGCAGGCCCCGCTGGCGCAGGATGTCGATGGCGGCCTCGCTGACCTCCGCGGGCGGCAGCGTCGCCGCGTCGAAGGGCACGGTGTAGACGCCGCGGAACAGGGCGGCGCGGCGCTGCGTGGCGGGGTGCCGCGTGTAGCAGTAGATGGGCACGCCCGAGCGGATGCGCGACATGATGAGCGGGGTGTGGCCGCTTTCGGTCAGGCTGATGATGGCCTTGATGCCGGGGAAGTGGTTGGCGGCGTACATGCTGGCCAGGGCGATGGTCTCGTCGCAGCGCGAGAAGGTCTCGCCCAGGCGGTGGTGGGATTTGATGCTGGTGGGTTCCTGTTCGGCGCCCAGGCAGATCCGCGCCATGGCCTGGACCGCCTCGACGGGGTATTGCCCCGAGGCCGATTCGGCCGACAGCATGACCGCGTCGGTGTAGTCGAGCACCGCGTTGGCGACGTCGGAGACCTCGGCGCGGGTCGGGATCGGGCTGGCGATCATGGATTCCATCATCTGGGTGGCGGTGATCACCAGCTTGTTCAGGGTGCGGGCGTGCTGGATGATGCGCTTCTGGATGCCGACGAGCCGGGCGTCGCCGATTTCCACGCCCAGGTCGCCCCGGGCCACCATCACGCCGTCGCTGGCGCGGATCAGGTCGTCCAGCGCGGCGTCGTCGGCCACGGCCTCGGCGCGCTCGATCTTGGCGATGATCCAGGCGGAGCTGCCGGCCTTGCGCACCAGCCGGCGCGCCTGCTCGATGTCGGCCCCCGCGCGGGGAAACGACACCGCCACGTAGTCCAGTTCGAGTTCGGCGGCCAGCAGGATGTCCTGGCGGTCCTTGTCGGTCAGGCTGGGCGCCGAGATGCCCCCGCCGCGCCGGTTGATGCCCTTGTTGTCGGACAGCGGCCCGCCGACTTCGACGCGCGTGTGGACGGCTTCCGTGTCCACGGATTCGACCCGCAGGATGACCCGGCCGTCGTCGAGCAGCAGTTCGTCGCCCGGGGTGCAGTCCTGGACCAGAGGCGGGTATTCGATCCCCACGATGCCGGCGGTGCCGGCGTCCAGCGGGTGCCGGATGGACAGGGTGAAGGTGTCGCCCGGGTTCAGCATGACCGGGCCGGCGGCGAAGCGGCCGATGCGGATCTTCGGCCCCTGGAGATCGCCCATGAGGGCGATGTGGCGGTCGTGGCGGGCGGAGATCTCGCGCACCAGACGGACGCGCTCGCGGTGGTCGTCGGCGCTGCCGTGCGAGAAGTTCAGCCGGGCCACGTCCAGGCCGGCCAGGATCAGGGCTTCGATGCGTTCGGGGCTGGAGGTCGAGGGCCCCAGCGTGGCGACGATCTTGGTGCGGCGGCGGGCGGTCATGGTCGGGAGTCTCCTTTCAGTCGCGGTGGTAGGGATGGCCTGCCAGGAGGGTCCAGGCGCGGTAGAGCTGCTCGGCCAGCAGGATGCGCACCATGGGGTGCGGCAGGGTCAGGGACGAGAGCCGCAGGGTCTGGCGGGCGGTCCGTTTCAGGGCCGGGTCCAGCCCGTCGGGGCCGCCGATGACGAAGGCGACGTCGCTGCCGCCGGCCCGCCAGGCTTCCAGGTGGCCGGCCAGCTCGCGGGTCGTCAGGTCGCGGCCGTGTTCGTCGAGGACGACGCGCCAGGCCTGCGCGGGCAGGGCGGCCTCGATGCGCTGGGCCTCGGCGTGCATGAGCTGCTGGGCGGTCTTGCCGCTGGTGCGGGGCTCGGGGCGGATTTCGTGCAGCTCCAGGGCGCAGTCGCGCGGCATGCGCTTGGCGAAGTCCTGCCACGCCGCCTGGACCCAGGCCGGCATGCGGGTGCCGACGGCGTAGATCAGGAGCTTCATGGGGCGGGCCGCGCCTAGTCTTCGTCCGGCTCGCCGGGCTCGCTGGCCTGCGCCGGGCCCGTGGGCAGCAGCCGCACGCGTACCGGCTTGGCGCCCCAGATTTCTTCCAGGTTGTAGTAGGCGCGGATGGCCGGCTGCATGCAATGCACCACGATGTCGCCCAGGTCGATCAGCAGCCATTCGCCGGTGTCCTCGCCCTCGTAGGCGACGATCTGCAGGCCGTGCTTGCGGGCCTGCTCGGCCACGTGGCTGGCGATGGCGCGGGTCTGGCGGTTGGAGGTGCCGCTGGCGATGACGACGCGGTCGAACAGGCCCGTCAGGCCCGTAGTGTTGAAGACCTTGATGTCCTGGGCCTTGGCGTCCTCGAGGGCGTCGATGACGAGGCGTTGCTGTTTTTGCAGATTCATGGAGTTTCGGGGTCCAGGTAGAGCCGATGGGTTCGGATGTAGTCCAGCACGCGGGGGTCCAGCAGCGCGTCCACCGGCCGGCCGGCCGCCAGGTCCCGGCGGATCGCCGTGGCGGAAACCGGCTGCGGCGTGAAGGGAATCCGGACCAGTCCGCCCGGCGCCAGGGCCTGCGCGAGTTCGGGGGGCGGCGTGGCGGAGGTGCCGGGGCGTTCGGCCACCGCCAGGCGGACGTGCTGCAGCAGTTCGCGCCAGCGGTGCCAGGTATGGAAGTTGGCGAGCTGGTCGGAGCCCAGGATCCAGGTGTAGCGGGCCGTGGCGGGCAGGGCGGCGAGGGTGTCGATGGTGTAGGTGTCGCCCGCGCGGTGCAGCTCGATGGGATTGACGCGCAGGCCGGGGTCGCCGGCGCAGGCCAGTTCCAGCATGCGCAGCCGGTGCTCCGGCGTGGCCCCCAGGCGGCCGCGCTGCCAGGGGCGCGCGGCGGGCAGCAGTTCGACGTATTCCAGGCCCAGGGCGTCCCGGGCGGCCCGCGCCAGCGCGATGTGGACCCGGTGGACCGGGTCGAAGCTGCCGCCCAGCAGCCCGACCTGGGGGGTCACAGCCATGCGCGCGGCCGCAGATAGTCGGCCAGGGCCGATTCGGGCGATCCCGGCTCGGGCGTCCAGTCGTAGCGCCAGCGGGCGACGGGCGGCATGGACAGCAGGATGGATTCGGTGCGCCCGCCCGACTGCAGGCCGAACAGCGTGCCGCGGTCGTAGACCAGGTTGAATTCCACGTAGCGGCCGCGCCGGTAGGCCTGGAAGTCGCGTTCGCGCTCGCCGTAGGGCGTGTCGCGGCGGGCCTGGACGATGGGCGCGTAGGCCGGGATGAAGCAGTCGCCCACCGCGCAGGTGAGGGCGAAGCAGGTGTCGAAATCCGGCGCGTTCAGGTCGTCGAAGAACAGGCCGCCGACGCCGCGCGTCTCGCCCCGGTGGCGCAGCAGGAAATAATCGTCGCACCAGGCCTTGTAGCGCGGGTATTTGTCGTCCCCGAAGGGGGCGACCGCGTCGTGGCACACCTGGTGGAAGTGGCGCGCGTCGGCCTCCACCGGATAGTAGGGCGTCAGGTCCAGGCCGCCGCCGAACCAGAAGACGTCGGCGTCGCCGCCCTGGCCGTGGGCGACGAACAGGCGCACGTTCATGTGCGTGGTCGGCACGTGTGGATTGCGCGGATGCAGCACCATGGACACGCCCATGGCTTCCCAGCCGCGGCCGGCCAGCTCGGGCCGGTGGGCGCTGGCCGAGGGCGGCAGGGCGTCGCCGTGCACGTGGCTGAACAGCACGCCGGCCCGCTCGAAGACCGCGCCGTCCTCGCAATACCGGGCCACGCCGCCGCCGCCCTCCGGGCGCGTCCAGGGATCGCGGCCGAAGGCGCCGCCTTCGAGCGCTTCCAGAGACCGGACGATGCGGTCCTGGAGGTCGGAGAAGGTGTCGTGGACCAGGGAGACGGGGACGTGCATGGCGGGACCTGTGCTTCGGTGATCAGTCGTGCCGCTTGCCTGCGGCGGCCAGCGCGCGCCAGCCGATGTCGCGGCGGAACTGGCGGCCCTCGAACTGGGTCTGGTTGACGGCTTCGTAGGCGGCCTGCTGGGCGCGGCGGATGGAGTCGGCCAGCGCCGTGACGCACAGGACCCGCCCGCCGCTGGTGCGCAGGGGGCCGCCGTCGGCCGTGGTGCCGGCGTGGAAGGTGACGCGTTCGGCGGTGTCCGGGGCCAGCGCCGTGATGGGGTCGCCCTTGCGGGGGGCGTCGGGGTAGCCGGCCGCGGCCAGCACCACGCCCACGGCGGTGCGCCGGTCCCAGTCGATTCCGGCCTGGTCCAGCGTGCCGTCCACGGCGTGTTCCAGGGTCTCGGAAAAATCGTTCTTCACGCGCAGCATGATGGGCTGGGTTTCCGGGTCGCCCAGGCGGCAGTTGAATTCCAGGACCTTGAGGCTGCGGCTGGCGTCGGGGCCGGGGCCGATCATCAGGCCGGCGTAGAGGAAGCCGGTGTAGGGGATGCCGTCGTGCGCCATGCCCTGGATCGCCGGCTGGATGATTTCGCGCATGATGCGGTTGTGCAGGGCCGGGGTGACGATGGGCGCGGGCGAATAGGCGCCCATGCCGCCGGTGTTGGGTCCCGCGTCGCCGTCGAGCAGGCGCTTGTGGTCCTGGCTGGTGGCCAGCGGCAGGACGTGCTGGCCGTCGCACATGACGATGAAGCTGGCTTCTTCGCCGTCGAGGAATTCCTCGACCACCACGCGCGCGCCGGCCGCGCCGAAGGCGCCGTTTTCGCCCAGCATGTGGTCGATGGCGGCCAAGGCTTCGTCCAGGTCCTGGGCCACGACCACGCCCTTGCCTGCGGCCAGGCCGTCGGCCTTGACGACGATGGGCGCGCCCTGGGCGCGGATGTAGGCGCGGGCCTCGCCGGCATCGGTGAAGGTGGCGTACGCGGCGGTGGGGATGCCGTGGCGCACCATGAAGGCCTTGGCGTAGTCCTTCGAGCTTTCCAGCTGGGCGGCGGCCCGCGTCGGCCCGAAGATGCGCAGCCCGGCGGCGCGGAAGGCGTCCACGATCCCGGCGGCCAGGGGGGCCTCGGGGCCGACCACGGTGAAGGCGATCTTTTCCCGGCGGGCGAATTCGATCAGGGCGTCGATGTCCTGCAGCGGCACGTTTTCCATCAGCGGCGCCTGCGCGGTGCCGCCGTTGCCGGGCGCGACGTAGATCTTCTGCACGCGGGGGGATTGGGACAGCCGCCAGGCCAGGGCGTGTTCGCGGCCGCCGGAGCCGATGACGAGCAGCTTCATTCGGCCTCGTCCATGACGGCGGTGGTGTAGACCTCCTGGACGTCGTCCAGGTCTTCCAGGAGGTCGATGATCTTCTGCATCCGCTCAGCGTCCTCGCCGGCGAGCTGGACCTTGGACAGGGCCTTCATGACCACGCCGTGGATCTCGGCCGTCAGGCCGGCGGCGTCGAAGGCCTGCTTCAGGCCGGCGTAGTCGCCGGGCTCGCAGGTGACCTCGATCACGCCTTCCTCGTCCGTCTGGACGTCGTCGGCGCCGTTGTCCAGGGCGATTTCCATGACCTGCTCTTCCGAGGTGCCGGGGGCGAAGATGAACTGGCCGCAGTGCTTGAACATGAACACCACGCTGCCGTCCTGACCCAGGTTGCCGCCGTGCTTGGCGAGCGTGTGGCGCACTTCGGACACGGTGCGCTGGCGGTTGTCGGTCATGCAGTCGATGATCAGCGCGGCGCCGCCGATGCCGTAGCCTTCGTAGCGGATTTCCTCGTAGTTGGCGCCGTCCTCGGTGCCGGCCCCGCGCTGGATGGCGCGCAGGATGTTGTCCTTGGGCATGTTGGCGGACGTGGCCTTGTCCCAGGCCAGGCGCAGGGCGGGATTGGCGTCGGGGTCGGGGCCGCCGGCACGGGCGGCCACGGTGATTTCACGGATGATCTTCGTCCAGAGCTTGCCGCGCTTGGCGTCCTGACGCCCTTTGCGGTGCTGGATGTTTGCCCATTTGCTGTGTCCGGCCATGATGTGTGGAGTTCTAGAGGAAGCGTTCAACGAACCCTGGATTTTAGCGCCTTGGGCGGATTCAGTCTGCGGCGCCGCCCTGGATCGGCTCGCCGGAGATGCCGGTCAGCCCGAACGGGACGGCGGCGGCGTGGACGGCCATCGTGGCCTGGCGGGAATTCATGCTAGTCTGGTCCGGTGTCGAACAGTCGGGCCCCGGCGGGGCCGGAGGTGTCCATCGTGGAGAAAACGGAGAAGGCCCGGGCGATCCTCGTCCATGAGCATGGCGGCCCGGAATGCATGCGGCTGGAAGAAGTGGACGTCCCGCCTCCCGCGCCGCACGAGGTGCGCATCCGCCAGAAGGCGGTCGGCCTGAATTTCATCGACATCTATTGTCGCACGGGGCTGTATCCGAACCCGCTGCCGCACGGCCTGGGGGTCGAGGCCGCCGGCGTGGTCGAGTCGGCGGGGACCGAGGTGCGCCACCTGCGCGCGGGCGACCGCGTGGCCTACGGCCAGGGCCCCATCGGCGCCTACGCGGAGCTGCGCAACGTGCCGGCCGACCGGGTGGTGAGGATCCCCGACGGCGTGGGCTTCGAGCAGGCCGCCGCGCTGATGCTCAAGGGCCTGACGGTGCAGTACCTGTTCCGCCAGACCTACCGGCTGCAGGGCAACGAGACGATCCTGTTCCATGCCGCCGCGGGCGGCGTGGGCCTGATCGCCTGCCAGTGGGCCCGCGCGCTGGGCGTGCGCCTGATCGGCACCGCGTCCACCCCGGAAAAGGCGGCGCTGGCGCGCCGCCACGGCGCCTGGGAAGTGATCGACTCCTCGCGGGAAGACATCGTTGCCCGGGTCAAGGAACTGACCGAAGGGCGCAAGGTCCCGGTGGTCTACGACGGCGTGGGCAGGAGCACCTGGGAAATCTCGCTGGACTGCCTGCAGCCGCGCGGCCTGATGGTCAGCTTCGGCAATGCGTCCGGCCCGGTCGAAGGCGTGAACCTGGGCGTGCTGGCGGCCAAGGGCTCGCTGTACGTCACCCGGCCGACGCTGGCGACCTACGCGGCCACCGCCCAGGCCATGCAGGCCGCCGCCACCGAGCTGTTCGATCTGGTGGCGGCCGGCAAGCTGGACATCGTCATCGGCCAGCGCTTCACCCTGGCGCAGGCCGCGCAGGCGCACGAGGCGCTGAATGCGCGCGCCACGGCCGGCGCGACGGTGCTGACGCTGGACTGAGGCCGCCGAGAGGCCGCCCTGGGCCGCACCGGGCCCGCCGGGTCGAAGGCCGCGCGGGCCGCTCCGGCCGGCCCGGCGCGGGCCGGATCAGGCTTCCTGGTGGTAGCGCTGCAGGCGCTCGACTTCCTCGCGCGAGCCCAGGATCACGCCGACGCGCTGGTGCAGGGCCTCGGGCTGGATGTCCAGGATGCGGCCGGCGCCGTCGACGGCGCGCCCGCCCGCCTGCTCGACCAGGAAGCTCATGGGATTGGCCTCGTACATCAGGCGCAGCTTGCCCTTGCGCCCGGATGCGCGGGCGTCGCGCGGGTACATGAAGACCCCGCCGCGCGTCAGGATGCGGTGCACGTCGGCCACCATGGACGCGATCCAGCGCATGTTGTAGTTCTTGCCCAGGGGGCCGGTCTCGCCCTGCAGGCATTCGTCGATGTAGCGGCGCACGGGCGCTTCCCAGTGCCGCATGTTGGACATGTTGATGGCGAATTCGGCGGTCTGCTCGGGCAGGCGGATGTTCTCGTGCGTCAGCAGCCAGGACCCCATCTCGCGGTCCAGCGTGAAGCCCATGACGCCCGCGCCCACGGTCAGCACCAGCATGGTCTGCGGGCCGTAGACGGCGTAGCCGGCGGCGACCTGGCGGGTGCCGGGCTGCAGGAAGTCGGCTTCGGCGATTTCCCGGCCGGCGGCTTCGGCGGGCGCCTGCAGCACGGAGAAGATCGTGCCGATGGAGACGTTCACGTCGATGTTCGAGGAGCCGTCCAGGGGGTCGAACAGCAGCAGGTTCTGGCCCTTGGGGTAGTGGTTGGGAATGCGGTGGATGGTCTGCATTTCCTCGGAGGCCATGGCCGCCAGGTTGCCGCCCCATTCGTTGGCTTCCAGCAGGATCTCGTTGGACAGCACGTCGAGCTTCTTCTGCACCTCGCCCTGGACGTTTTCAGTGCCCAGGCTGCCGAGCACGCCGCCCAGCGCCCCCTTGCTGACGGCGTGGCTGATCGCTTTGCAGGCGCGCGACACGGTTTCGATCAGCAGGCGGACGTCGGCCGAGACGGCCTTGTGTTCGCGCTGCTGTTCGACCAGGTACTGGGTCAAGGTCTTGTATTTCAAGGTGGCTCCCTGAAGAAAATGGAATCAGTAAATGTTTGTTGTAGCGCTGCGTGGGCTGTGCCTACTGGCGTCCGCCTCGCGGCCTGCATGCCGCTCGGATTCGCCCGGCATGGGCAGTCCATGAGGACCGCCCCATGTCCGGGCCCATCCCGGCGGCAAAACGGCGGCAAAAGGACATGCTAAGTGGCAAGTGCTTTTGAAACGATTTCCCGGACGTTGCGCGACAGGCCCGGGGCGTCGAGCACGCGCCGCAGGGCGGCCTGCATGCCGGCGCGGGCGACGGGCTCGTGGCGCGCCCAGTTGTCGAAGGCGCGCGACAGCCGCGCGGCGACTTCCGGGTTCAGGGCGTCGAGCGCCAGCACCTGCTCGGCCCAGAAGTCGTAGCCTTGCGGGGTGTGCAGGTTGCCGGGGTTGTCCAGGCAGAAGCGGAAGACGACGGCGCGCGCGCGGTTGGGATTGCGCAGCGAGAAGTCGGGCAGGGCCATCAGGGCGCGCACGCCGGCCACCGTGCAGCCGGGCGCGCCCGCCTGGGCGCCGAACCAGCGGTCCAGCACCAGCGGGTCGTCGCGCCAGCGCGCATGGAAGTCGGCCAGCGGCCCGGCGGCATCCTGCGGCGCATGCTGCAGCAGGGCCGTCAGCGCGCCCAGGCTTTCGGTCATGTTGCGCGCCTGGCGGTATTGCGCCAGGGCCAGCTCGACGGCGCCCGGCGCCTGGCCGGCCAGCAGGTTGTCCAGCGCCAGGTTGCGCAGCGCGCGGCGCCCGGACGAGACCGGGTCGGGCGAATAGGGGCCGCCGTCGTCGGCCAGGGCGTCGTAGGCGGCGCGCCAGGCATCGGCCAGCCGTGCGCCCAGCGCCTGCCGGGTACGGGTCCAGGCCGCCACCGCGGCCTGCGGATCCATGGGCTCGCCGCGGTCGATGACCTCGCGCAGAGCGGGCAGGGCCAGCAGCCGCGCCTGGTAGGCGGGCGACAGTCGTTCGTCTTGCAGCGCGGCGCGCCAGATCTCCAGCAGCGTGTCCAGCGCCGGCTGCGGGCCGCCGGAGCGGCCGGCCTCGATGCAGGCCTGCAGGTGGCGGTGGGCGGTTTCCTGGACCGCGTCCCAGCGGGCGAAGGGGTCCGGATCGCGGCGCGCCAGCAGGGCCAGGTCGTCGGCCGTGCGGTCGGTTTCCAGGATGACGGGGGCGGAAAAGCCGCGCAGCAGCGACAGGACGGGTGCGCGCGGGATGTCCGTCAGGGTCCAGGTGCCGCTCGCCTCGCGCAGTTCCAGGACCACGGTGTCGCGCGCTTCGCCTTCCCACTGGATGGGCATGGAGCGGCCGTCCGCGTCGATCAGGCCGATGGCCAGGGGAATGTGCAGGGGCGGTTTTTCGGGCGGCGGGGATTGCCGGGCCTCCAGGCCCGCCGGCGCGCAGCGCTGCTCCAGGGTGATGCGGCAGGCGCGGGCGGCGGGGTCGTAGTGCGAGCGCACCCGCACGCGCGGGGTGCCGGCCTGCTCGTACCAGCGCCGGAAGACGGAGAAATCCTGGCCCGGGTGCCGTTGCGCGTAGATGGATTCCATGGCATCGACGAAGTCGTCGCAGGTCACCGCCTGGCCGTCGTGGCGGCGGAAGTATTCGTCCATGCCGGCGCGGAACCCGTCCTCGCCGAGCAGAGTGTGCTGCATGCGGATGACTTCGGCGCCTTTCTCGTAGACCGTGGCGGTGTAGAAATTGCCGATCTCCTGGTAGCTGTCGGGCCGGATGGGGTGCGCCATGGGGCCGGCGTCCTCGGGGAACTGCGCCAGCCGCAGGGTGTGCACGTCGTCGATGCGCTTGACGGCGCGGGCGCTGGCGGCCTCGGCGGGCGGCAGGCCCGCGGCCAGCATGTCGGCGGAGAATTCCTGGTCGCGGAAGACCGTCAGGCCTTCCTTCAGGGACAGCTGGAACCAGTCGCGGCAGGTCACGCGGTTGCCGGTCCAGTTGTGGAAGTATTCGTGGCCGATCACGGCCTCGATGCCGCGGTAGGCGGCGTCCGTGGCGGTGGCGGGGTCGGCCAGGACGTAGGCGGCGTTGAAGATGTTCAAGCCCTTGTTTTCCATCGCGCCCATGTTGAAGTCGCGCGCCGCCACCACCATGAAGCGGTCCAGGTCCAGTTCCAGGCCGAAGCGCCGCTCGTCCCAGTGCAGGGCGTTGGCCAGGCAGTCCAGTGCCCAGCGGGTCTGCTCGCGGTAGCCTTTGTCGCTGTAGACCTGCAGCAGCACTTCGCGGCCGCTGCGGGTGGTCTCGGTGCGCTCGATGCAGTCGAAGTCGCCGGCCACCAGGGCGAACAGGTAGCAGGGCTTGGGATGGGGGTCGCGCCAGAGGGCCTGGTGGCGGCCGTCCGGCAGGCCGGCCTGCTCGATCAGGTTGCCGTTGGACAGCAGCAGCGGATAGGCGGCCGGGTCGGCGCGCAGCAGGACCTCGAAGCGCGCCATCACGTCGGGCCGGTCCGGGAACCAGGTGATGCGGCGAAAGCCCTGGGCCTCGCACTGGGTGAAGAGCTTGTCGCCCGAGACGTACAGGCCCATCAGGGTGGTGTTCTCTGCCGGGCGGCACAGGCTGACGATGCCGATGGTGAAGGGCTTGCCGTGGCCCGGCGGGACCAGGCTGAGCGTGTCGTCGGCCAGCTGGTATTCGTCGGCGGCCAGCGGCCGGCCGTCGAGGCGGACCTCGACCAGCTCCAGGTCCTCGCCCTGCAGCACCAGCGGGGTGCCGGGCGCGGTGCCGGGGGCGGGCTCGAAGCGCAGTTCGGAGCGCACCCGGGTGGATTCCGCCGCCAGGTCGAATTCCAGCCGGACCCGGGGCAGCCGGTAGGGGTAGGGGACGTAGTCCTGGCGGAAGATGGTGGGGGCGGTATCCGTGCGCATGGTCTGTTCCGAAAGCGGTTTCGTGCCCTCATTGTAGTCGGCCCGCCGCGTCCGTCCCCGCCTGTATCGGAGTGCAACGGCCGGCTTCTCGCGCGGCGCGGCTGCGCCTATGATGGCTGATATGACCGGCTGCGGCGCGGTCCGCGGAAATGGGGCCGCGTGAATGGGTCAGCGTGAATGGACCTCCATGAATGAGGCCGCGTGAATGGGCCAGCATGAATGGGCCGCGTGAATGGTTTCGCGCCGGACGGGTTTTTGGAATCGGAATGGGATGTGCGATGAAGGACGGTGGCCTGGGCGGGATGCAGAGGGGGCGCGGATGGATCCGGTGGTTTTCCGGATTATGTCTGGCGCTGTTGCTGGGCGGATGCGCCTCGGTGTTTTCCGCGCAGGTCACGCGCTATCAGCAGTGGCCGGAAAACGCCCAGGGGGCCAGCTACTGGATCGCGACCGACGAGACGCAGCGCAATAATCTGCAGTTTCAGACGTACGCCGACACGGTGCGTGCCGCCCTGGGGCCGACCGGACTGGTCGAGGCCCATGCGGAAGCCCAGGCGCGTTTCACGGTGCATATCGAATACGGCAGCCCGCGCGAGCGCGAATGGCGCCAGGAATTCGTCGATCCCTACATGTATCCGGGCTTCTACGGGCCTTATGTCGGGTTTCATCATCCCCGCTGGGCCTGGGGGATGGGGCCGGCGATCCAGACCGTCGCGGTGGACGTGTATCGCATGACCCTGTCCGTGCGCATCAACGACCGGACGCAGCAGGGGCGCGAGGTCTATCGCGCCACGGCGGTGGCGTCCAGCCGGCAGGATCAGCTGGATGCCGCCATGCCGTATCTGGCGCGCGCCATATTCGACCGCTTCCCCGGCCGCAACGGCCAGGTCGTCGAGGTGCGGTATCCTGTGCAGTGAATCCGCTCAGGCGGATTCGGCGGCGATCAGGAAGGATTCGCGTGGGGTGCCGGCGGCTTCCGCATCGGTGATCCAGCGCGGCGCCTTGCCGCGGCCCGTCCAGGTGGCCTGGGTTTCGGGGTGGCGGTATTTCGGCGCGACCACGCGCTTGGTGGCGGTGGCGGCCTTGCGCGGCGAGGCGACGCGCGCGCGGCTGGCCGGCTTGCGGCTGAAGGCCGCGGCGATTTCTTCCGGGCTGATGTCGTATTCACGCATCGAGCGCACGATCGCGGCGATCTTGGGCTGGCGCTGTTTGGCCTGCAGCGACTGAATCCGTTTCTGGATCTTGGCCATTTCTTTTTCGAGGCGGGATTTTTCGGTGTTATAGCTGGTACGGGTCATTCATGGCTCCGTTTGTGGGTCGAACGATATGGCGGGATTCAAAAGAACCGGGATTTGAATACTGGCCAGTGATTTTAAACTTATTTCAGGCGATGTGCGCAACTCATTCCATTTCGAGGTGTGACCATGGCGCGGCATTCATTAGATAATCGGGAGCATTCATGAGCGGTCAGGACCATTCGATGCCGGTCGCGGCGGTGCAGATGGTATCCGGGATGGCGGTGGCGGATAATCTGGAGCAGGCGGCGCTGGGGATCCGGGACGCCGTATCCGGGGGCGCGGCGCTGGTGGCGCTGCCGGAGTATTTCTGTTTCATGGGCCGCCGGGATACGGATAAACTGCCGCTCGCCGAAACGCCGGGCGACGGGCCGATCCAGGCGTTTCTGTCGGACCAGGCGCGGCGCCACGGCATCTGGCTGGTGGGCGGCACGCTGCCCCTGCGCAGTCCCGACGCCGACCGCGTCTATAACACGTGCCTGGTTTACGATCCCCAGGGCCGGGCGTGCGCCCGCTACGACAAGATCCATCTGTTCGGTTTTCAGCGCGGCGAGGAATCCTACGACGAATCCCGCGCCATCCGACCCGGCGACGGGCCTCCGCCGGTATTCGACATGCCGTTCGGCCGCACCGCCCTGGGCATTTGCTACGACCTGCGTTTTCCCGAATTCTTCCGCGCCCAGGGCGACGTGCGTTTGATGGTGCTGCCCGCCGCTTTTACCTGGACCACGGGTTCGGTACACTGGGAAGTCCTGCTGCGCGCGCGGGCCATCGAGAACCAGTGCTACGTGCTGGCCAGCGCCCAGGGCGGCACGCATGCCAACGGCCGGCGCACCTGGGGCCATTCGATGCTGATCGATCCCTGGGGCGAAATCCTGGATTGCGTGCCCGAAGGCCCGGGCGTGGCCGCGGGCACGCTGGACGCGGATCGCCTGGCGGCGGTGCGGGAATCCCTGCCCGCGCTGCGCCACCGGGTCCTGTGAATGCGAAACGCAAAAAAAGGCCGCGCGCGGGCGCGGCGCGACGATCGATTGATGAATGGTGTCAGATGAAAATTGTTGAACCGGGCCTGGATGCCCTGAATACCGCCCGGACATTATTGCTGGAACCCTGGGGATTGGACGAATCCCATCTGGCGCGCGCACTGTCCGATATCCACAGCCACCGGGTCGATTATGCCGACCTGTATTTCCAATACAGCTGCTCGGAAGGCTGGAGCCTGGAAGAAGGCATCGTCAAGACCGGCAGTTTCTCCATCGACCAGGGCGTGGGCGTGCGGGCCGTGAGCGGCGAGAAAACCGCCTTCGCCTATTCCGACAGCCTGTCGCCGCAGGCGCTGATGTCCTCGGCCGCGGCGGTGCGCACCATCGCGCGCCAGGGCGCGGGCCGCTGCCGCGTCGACGGCGGGGTCGATACGCCGCACCATCTGTACGCGGCCGTCAATCCCGTGGACTCGATGTCCGCCCCGGACAAGGTGGCCCTGCTGGAGCGGGTCGAACGCATGGCCCGCGCCGCCGACCCGGAGATCATCCAGGTCATGGCCGGGCTGGCGGCCGAGTACGACGTCATCCTGGTGGCCGGCAGCGACGGCCGCCAGGTGGCCGACGTGCGCCCGCTGGTGCGCCTGTCCCTGACCGTCATCGCGGAACGCAAGGGACGGCGGGAAATGGGCCACGGCGGCGGGGGCGGCCGCACCGGCCTGGCCTATTTCACCGACGAGATCCTGCGCGGCTACGTGGAGCGCGCGGTACACGAGGCGCGCGTCAATCTCGAAGCCCGGCCGGCGCCGGCGGGCCAGATGACGGTGGTGCTGGGTTCGGGCTGGCCCGGCATCCTGCTGCACGAGGCGGTCGGCCACGGCCTGGAAGGCGATTTCAACCGCAAGGGCTCCAGCGTGTTTTCCGGCCGCATCGGCGAGCGCGTGGCCTCGCGCGGCGTCACGGTGGTGGACGACGGCACGCTGGCCGACCGGCGCGGCTCGCTGAACGTGGACGACGAGGGCCATCCCACCCAGCGCAACGTCCTGATCGAGGACGGCATCCTGCGCGGCTACATGCAGGATTCCATGAACGCCCGGCTGATGAAGCAGGCCCCCACCGGCAACGGCCGGCGCGAATCCTACGCGCACCTGCCCATGCCGCGCATGACCAACACCTACATGCTGGCCGGGCGCGACGACCCCAAGGACATCATCGCCTCGGTGGACCGCGGCCTGTACGCCGTCAACTTCGGTGGCGGCCAGGTGGACATCACCAGCGGCAAGTTCGTGTTCTCGGCGTCCGAGGCCTACCTGATCGAGAACGGCCGCGTCACCCATCCCGTCAAGGGCGCCACGCTGATCGGCAGCGGCCCCGAGGCCATGGGCCGCATCGGCATGATCGGCAACGACCTGGCCCTGGATTCGGGGGTGGGCACCTGCGGCAAGGAAGGCCAGAGCGTGCCCGTGGGCGTGGGCATGCCAACCCTGCGCATCGACGGCCTGACCGTCGGCGGCACGGCGTAGTCCGGGCCTTTTCGCCGCTCCGCCGCCCGCAAGCGGCGAGGTGGGCGCAAGTCGCGGCGTGAGGGGGGTTCAGGCCGCGCGGCCGAACACCTGACGCAGGTAGGCCAGGAACGTCTCGTCGGTGCAATGGACCTTGCCGGGGCTGTCGGGCAGCTTGGCGGTCGGCATGCCGTTGCAGTGGAACAGCTTCATGACGATGTTCAGCGGCCTGGGGCCCAGGTCGTTGGTCAGGTTGGTGCCGATGCCGAAGGCCGGCTGCACCCGGTCGGCGAAGTGGCGGTACAGCGCCAGCGTGCGCGGCAGGTCCAGCCCGTCGGAAAACACGAAGCGCTTGCCCGCCGGATCGACGCGCAGCGTCCGGTAATGGGCGATCGCCCGTTCGCCCCAGGCGATCGGGTCGCCCGAATCGTGGCGCAGGCCGTCGAACAGCTTGGCGAAATACAGGTCGAAGTCCGCCAGGAAGGCGTCCATGCCGACCACGTCGGTCAGGGCGATGCCCAGGTCGCCGCGGTATTCCTGCACCCAGTCCTCCAGCGCGGCGCGCTGGAAATCGCGCAGCCGCACCTTGCCGAAGGCCTGGTAGGACTGCAGGTATTCGTGCGCCATTGTGCCCACCGGCACCAGACCCAGCGCGCGCGCCAGCGCGACGTTCGATGTGCCGGTGACGAACTGCGGCACCGCCTGGCGCAGGGCCGTCACCACCTCGGTCTGCCAGGCGCGGGAAAACCGCCGCCGCAGGCCGAAATCCGAGATCAGCAGGGGAAAGCGCCGCGCCGGCTCGCGGCCGAAATCCCGCAGCAGGGCGATCTTGTCCTGCAGCCGCCGGCGTCCCTCCGCCAGCACGTCCGGCGTCTGGTGGCGGCGGAAATACAGCTCGTTGACGATCGCCAGGACGAAGACCTCGAAGGCCATCACGTGGACCTGCGGGCCTTGCGCCACGATGTCCAGCGCGTCGCCGCGGGTCGAGACGCGGATGAAATGGCGCTGGAAGTGGAACAGCGACAGGAAATCGACGAAATCGGACTTGATGTAGCGCAGCCCGCGCAGGTAATCGAGCTCTTCGGGCTGGAAGCGCAGGGCGCAGAGGTGGTCCAGCTGCCGCTCGATCTCCGGCGCCAGCGCCGCCAGCGGATATTCCGGACGGTCGCGGCAGATGAAGCGGTATTCGGCCTGCGCGGCCGGATGGCGGTGCAGCATGGCCTGCCACATCGTGAACTTGTACAGATCGGTATCCAGCAGGGATTCGATCACGGGAACGAAGGATTCGGTCGGCATGCCCGGGCGGCCTTGAGGGGTGGACGATTCGGTCCATGTTAGCGGATTTCAAACGAACCATTCCGGCGCCGCCGCGGGCCATGCGCGCCCACGTCCAGGCGGCGGCCGATGACCGAAAAAATACCGGACAAAGAAAAAGCGGCTTTGCGAAATGCCCGCAAAGCCGCTTGAATCCTGGTGCCGGCTAGAGGAGTCGAACCCCCGACCTTCTCATTACGAATGAGCTGCTCTACCAACTGAGCTAAGCCGGCGACGGCGGATGCATGAGGCACCCCGCCGATCTGGCGGCAAAGCAAATTCTTGCTCACCACCAAAGCCAGCCATTGTACATGATTTTTTCCGCGATTTGGAAGGCGGCGGCAAGCGGCGGCATGGCGCGAAAATCCGCCCCCCGGGATGCCGCCCTCGTGGGATGCCGTCATAATATCCGCATCGAACATCTCGCAGAACGAGGCCGGAATGAGCTGGATCCAGGGATTGATGGTGGCGGCGGCCGTGCTGCCGTACGGGGCCGCGGTGGCGGCCAAGGTGGGCGGACGCAGGTTCGACAACGACGATCCGCGCCCCTGGCTGGCCGCCCAGCAGGGCTGGCGGGCGCGCGCCAACGCGGCGCAGGCGAATCTGTTCGAGGGCCTGCCGTTCTTCTATGCCGCGGTGCTGTACGCCCTGTACGCCGGGGCGCAGCCGGAGCGGCTGGCAGGCCTGATGGGCGCCTGGGTGGCGCTGCGGGTGCTGTACGTGCTGGCCTACATCCTGGGGCGCGGCACGGTGCGCTCGCTCATCTGGGGAGCCGCTCTGGCGGTGAATCTGGCGATTCTGTGGGCCTGATGTCCCGCAGCCCCTGCTGGTGCTGGGCCACCGCGTCGGGGAACAGGTCCCAGCAGGCGATGAACAGCGCGGCGAACAGCGGTCCGATGACGAAGCCGTTCAGGCCGAACACCGACAGGCCCCCCAGGGTGGAGATCAGCACCACGTAGTCGGGCAGCTTGGTGTCCTTGCCCACCAGGATGGGGCGCAGCAGATTGTCCAGCAACCCGATGACCAGCACGCCGAACAGGATCAGGACGACGCCCTCCCACAGGGCGCCGGTGACCAGGAAATAGATGGCGACCGGCACCCAGATGAGCGAGGCGCCCACCGCCGGCAGCAGGGACAGGAAGGCCATCATCACCCCCCAGAACAGCGAGCCCTGGATGCCCAGGAAGGCGAACATCAGGCCGCCCAGCAGGCCCTGGGTGGCGGCGATGACGATGTTGCCCTTGACCGTGGCGCGCACCACCGTGGCGAATTTCTGGAACAGGCCGTGGCGGTGCGAGTCTTCCAGGGGGATCAGGCGCTTGAGTTTGGGCACGATGGCGGCGCCGTCGCGCAGCAGGAAGAACAGCAGGTACAGCATGATGCCCAGGCCGACCACGAACTGGAAGGTGTTCTGGCCGATGTTGACGGCCTGCTTGGCGAGGAACTGGCTGGCCTGCAGGGCGCCGGTGGACAGTTTCTCGCGGATGCTGAGCAGGTCGCCCACGCCGAAGGAATCCAGCCAGCCGTGCACGGAGGGCGGCAGGGCGCCGACGATCTGCTCGTAGTAGACGCCCAGGTTCAGCTGGCCGGAATTGATGCGCGTGTACAGCCCGGCGACCTCGTTGGCGAGGGCGCCGGCGATGAACAGCATCGGCAGGATCACGATCAGGGTGATGCACAGCACCGTGAGGAAGGCCGCCAGGCTGGGGCTGTTCCCGCCCACGGCGCGCAGCAGGCGCCGGTACAGGGGACGGAAGATCACCGCCAGTACGCCGCCCCAGAAGATCGCCGGGTAGAAGGGCAGCAGGATGCTGATGAAGGCGATGGAGACGGCGGCCAGCAGCAGCAGGAAACTACGGAAGTGCAGGGTGGGCATGATCGGGCAGGGAAGTCGGGACGGTCAGTGGCGCCGGGTGTTGCGGATGCGGTAGGCGATCGCGCCGATGATCAGCGCCGCCAGCGGCGTGCCGGCCAGCAGCGCCGTGCGGGGCGGCAGCTCGATTCCCAGCGTGAGCATGCCCTGGTACAGCAGCTTGAACAGGCTGAACAGATAATAGCTGATGGCGATGATGGACAGGCCTTCCACCGCCTTCTGGATCTTGATCTGGGTTTCGGCGCGGGTGCTCAGGCTTTGCAGGATCTGGCTGTTCTGCTCCTCCATCTCGACCTGGACGCGGGCCTGCAGCAGGCTGCTCAGGTGGGACACGGCGCTGCCGATGCGGCTCAGCCGCTGGTCGGTGGAGGCGCAGTAGCGCACCGTGGGGCGGAAGCGCTGGGCGATGAAGGTGCCCAGCTGCTGGCAGTCGCCGGTGCGGCTTTCGTGCAGTTCCGCGATGCGCTCGAAGACCAGCTGGGCGTAGGCCTCGGTGGCGCTCAGGCGCAGCCGCGTGCGGGCGCTGGTCTGGGTGATCCGGGCCGACAGGCGGGTGATGCGTTCCAGCAGGGCCTTGATGTCCTGGGATTCCGCGCGGGCGTTGGCATCGGACAGGGCGGCCAGTTCCTGCTCGTACTGGCGCAGTTCGGCGCTCAGGGCGCGCGCCACGGGCAGGGTCAGGGACGCCATCAGGCGGTAGGTCTCGACTTCCAGCAGGCGGCGCACCATGCGGCCCAGCCGCCGGCCGTCGAACTGCCGGTTGAGCACCAGGATGCGGTTCAGCCCGTTGCCGTTCAGGCGTAGGTCGCTCCAGACGATGGCCTTGCCGTCGTCCAGGCTGGAGCCCACCGGATCCTTGAAGCCGTAGTCTTCGATCGAGCCGCGCCAGCTGGTCTCGGATTCCACGCAGACCTGGTCGGCATTGACGAGCAGGGCGCTGTGGGCCTCGGCGACTTCGGCCAGCACGGGCGGCAGGGCGGCCCAGGGTGTGGCCTGGGGGCCGGGCAGCACCAGGGTCAGGGTGAGGAATTCGGTGTGCCGCTCCCATTTCAGCCGCGCGCCGCCCACCGGGAACTCGCCCTGGGGCAGGCTGGGGTCGGCCAGCGCGACGTGGCGGTCGCACAGCGAGCGGACGATGGCTTCCGCCGCCTCGTGCTCGTCCAGGAAGGCCAGGTGGAAGACCTGGGCCGGCGCGTCGAAGTACATCGAGGGACGGGCGTGCAGTTCGTTGTGCAGGGCGTTGCGGTGCGGATGCATGCGGCGGGTCGGGACGAGAGGGGGAAATGGAAAAGGGAACCAGTGTATCGGAAGTCCCCGCCCCGCAGTATGAAAAAGGCAGCATGAAAAACGCGGAACGCCGCGGGTGGGAGCCCGCGGCGTCGGGATGGGCCCGGGCGCGCGCCCGGGGTGTGGGGGGGAGGCGCTCAGGCCGGCGTTTTCGGCGCCTGGGCGTGGTGCGTCTTCGCGCCCGGGTGGCTCTTGGCCGTCTTGGCGTGATGGGCGGCCATTTTCCGGGCGGGCATCTTCTTGCCGGCATGCTGCGGTGCCGATTGCGCGGCGGGCTGGCCGGCGGCGGGCGCGTCGGCGGCGAAGGCGGATGCCGTGGTGAGACCCAGGGCGGCGGCCGAGCAGGCGACCAGGAAGGCAATGCGGGAACGTGTCGTCATGACATCAACTCCAGAGAACGCCCCGACACCCCTGTGTCCGGGCCGGTGGCGGACCACCTGATGCTCAGAGCGGCGGGCGGGAGGGAAGTTCTTCGCGGTCTTTCCGCCGTTTGTAATCAGGTGTTCCGCCCCGCCCGGCAGCGGCCGCATGCGGCAGCAGGCGCGGCGCGGGTCTCCGCCGGGCGGCGCACCCGTGCCGGAAGCAGCTGATTACGAGGCTGACGGCGGGTTGAACGCCGCCTGCGGTCCCGGATAGGCGACCGAGCCGTCGTCGCGGACCACGGCGCCGGGTGTCAGGCTGGCCGGCTCCAGCCGGCCGGCGCCCATGATGTGGAACACGGGAATGCCCCGGGCGATCAGGTGGTCGGCCACGATGCGGCGGTGGCAGCGCCACCAGACCGACTCGGAGCACATCATGGCGGTGGGCCGCGCCCGGCCCTGCGCGATCAGCGCCTCCAGCCCCTGGCGGAACGCATCGCCCAGCGCGTAGTCCGCGTAGTGGTGGAAGCTGTCGTTTTCCCAGTAGCCGTTGGTGGCCGGCGGCACGGTCTTCGACCGGCCGCGCAGGCCGCCGAGCTCGGCCATGTGCTCGTAGGCGATGCCGTGGGGCGCCAGGGTCTCGGGCAGGCTGTCCCGGTTGAACTGGGGATTGGTGCGCGAGCGCGGCACGGTCCGGATGTCGGCCAGGCATTCGATGCCCGCCTGGGCCAGCAGGGCGATGAAATCGTCCAGGCTGCGGTTGGAGTGGCCGATGGTGTAGAGGGGGTTCGCCATGGATCGACGATAATCCTTCTCTTGGGTGGGGGACAAGCCGGGCGGCAGGGCCGGCGGCCCCCGGCAGGCGGCGGGCCCCCCCGGGAAGCCGCGGACAGGCAGGATGGAGGCGCGATGGACAGGATGCGACTGGACAAATGGCTGTGGGCCGCCCGTTTCTTCAAGACCCGCAGCCTGGCGACGCACGAGGTCGACGCCGGGCGGGTGCTGGTCGGCGGCCAGCCGGTCAAGCCCGCCCGCGAGATCGCCGTGGACGATCTGATCGAGGTGCGCCGCGCCGGCAGCCCGCCGGTGCGGGTCCGGGTGCGCGCGCTCAGCCTGGTGCGCGGCCCCGCGCCCAAGGCCGCGCTGCTGTACGAGGAAACCCCGGACAGCGTGGCGGCGCGGGAACAGGCCGCCGAGATGCGCCGCCTGGCGCCCGAGCCGGCCCGGGATTTCGAGGAGGGCCGCCCCACCAAGCGCGACCGGCGGCAGATGGACCGGTGGCGGGGGCGCTGATCGCAAGCCATCCCGGCTCGCCATCATCCGTCCGGCGGACCGTGTTCCACCCCCGCATCATGCGGCCAGCCGCCTCGGTCCATGGACAGCCGGGCATGCGCGGCGCATGCATTCCAGCATCGACCCGAAGACACGTTCATCCACTTCCGCGGCCGCCTGCGGGCCGTCGGCGATGGCCCGCCGCTGCTCATCGTGGCGGTGAAGGCGGCCGCAGGCTTTCGCCACTGAATCGTCCGCTGGGAGGGACGGACGCCCGTCCGCCGGAGCGTCCACATGGAGGGGCGGGAGCGCCGTCCGCCGGGGCGTCCCCCTGGACGGGATGTCTTGCAAGAATCCCAAGCTGTTCTGTTAACATATTAGCTAAATAGGGCCCCTTCAGCCTTCAGGGCGGGAGCTCGCCCTTCCGCACTTCCGGTTCCGAGCTGCCATGAGCCATTGGCCAGACATGAACTCCAGGCGACGCCTCGCCAGCATCCCGATCCTCGATCTTGGCCAGGTCTACGATCAGCGCTACGCCGACGCCGACTTTCACTACGACGGCCATGACCGTCTCTGCGAATTCTTCGGCCGCAGCGTGGCGGTGCATCGCCATGACCGCTTCTTCCAGATCCATTACCTCCACAACGGCCACGTCCACCTCTACCTGGATGATCTCCAATACCGCCTGGACGGTCCGCTGTGCTTCCTGACCCCGCCCGGCGTCCCCCATGCCTTCGTCACCGATGCGGCCTGCGAGGGCCAGGTCATCACCGTGCGCCAGCAGTTGGTATGGAAGCTGTTCGACGGCGAAGCCGCCCTGTCGCTCCGGCTGAACCAGCCGCTGTGCGTCAGCCTGGGCGAGCAGCGGGGCGAGGCCGCCCGCGTCGCCGCGCACCTGGAACCTCTGTTCCATCAGGTGGCCGACGAATTCGCCGGCCGGCGCGACGGCCGCGAGGCCAACCTGCTGGCCCTGCTGCGGCTGATCCTGGCCAAGCTGCTGCACCTGGTCGAGCAGGCGCAGCATGACAATCCCGTGCCGGCCCATGACCTGCTGCAGTTTCATCGTTTCAATCAGCTGGTGGAGGCCCGCTACACCGAGCACTGGCCCCTGCAACGCTATGCCGGCGAGCTGGGCCTGACCACCGCGCGGCTCAACCTGATCTGCCGGCGCCTGGCGGGCATGTCGTCCAAGCAGCTGATCTTCGAGCGCCAGCTGCAGGAGGCCAAGCGCCTGCTGCTGCACAGCGGCCAGTCGGTCAACCAGATAGGCTTCGCCCTGGGTTTTTGCGACCCGGCCTATTTTTCGCGGTTTTTCCGCCGCCATGTCGGCATGTCGCCGAGCGACTATCTTTCACGGCGGGGAATCGCCGTGAAGCCTTGCGAAAAGTCCAAGATTAACGGCGAAAGCTGCATTCAGCCCACCCCCTCCATGCTCCTATCATAGTGTCTCCAACAGTTAGAAACAGCGGAGACGCCATGCCCCCCGAAAACCTGTGCCCTGGTCGATTCCGTGCCGGCGGCAACCGCCCGCCCGCCGGCGGAGCACATCCGGCCAGCCTGCGCCGCGATCCCGCGGCCACGACGCAAGGAGCGTGCTCATGCAGTACCATCTGAACGGCTTCAAGCCCGGCAATTACCAGATTCCCGACGCGGCGCGCGAGCCCGCGCCGCCGCCGCCGATGGTCGATCTGCCGAAAGAGGTGGATGTGCTGATCGTCGGTTGCGGCCCGGCGGGCCTGGCGCTGGCGCGGCAGCTGGCGGATTTTGCCGATATCAGGACCTGCATCGTCGAGCAGAAGTCCGGGCCGATGCTGTTCGGCCAGGCGGACGGCATTTCCTGCAGGACCATGGAAATCATGGAGGCCTTCAACAGCAGCGAACTGCTGGTGAAGGAGGCCTATCAGCTGCACCAGAACGCCTTCTGGGAGCCGGATGCGCAGAATCCGCAGCAGATCAAGCGCACGCACAGGGTGGCGGATGCGCGGCTGGGGCTGTCCGAGTTCACCCACGGGGTGGTCAACCAGGCGCGCCTGCACGACATCCTGCTCGACGGCATGGCGCAGTCGGTCACGCATCTGGTCCCGCACTACAACCGCCGCCTGCTGGAACTGGTGGTGGATCGGAACCTGACGCAGGACCTGGACGCGCATCCGATCACCGCGACCTTCGAGCGCAACGATGCCAGCCAGTCGAGCAAGGTCGAAACCGTCAAGGCCCGCTATGTGGTGGGGTGCGATGGCGCCCGCAGCACGGTACGCAAGAGCCTGGGGATCGAACTGCAAGGCGACTCGGCCAACAAGGCCTGGGGCGTGATGGATGTGCTGCCGGTGACGAACTTCCCGGACATCCGGGTCAAGAGCTTCATCCAGTCGAAGGACAACGGCGCGGTGATGCTGGTGCCGCGCGAAGGCGGCTACCTGGTGCGCCTGTATGTCGAACTCGACCTGCTGGGCAAGGACCAGCGCGCTTCGCAGCTGGACCTGCACGCCGACGACCTCATCGCCAAGGCCAGGCAGATCATGAATCCGTATCGGCTGGAGGTCAAGGAGGTCGCCTGGTGGTCGATCTATGAAGTCGGGCAGCGCGTCGCCGAGCGTTTCGACGACACCCCGGCGGGTTCGGAACACCTGATTCCGCGCGCCTTCGTCGCCGGCGATGCCTGCCATACCCACAGCCCGAAAGGGGGGTGGGGCCTGAATACTTCGCTGCCGGATACCTTCAATCTGGGCTGGAAGCTGGCGGCGGTGCTGCAGGGCAGGTCGCAGCCGAAACTGTTGCAGACTTACGAGGCCGAGCGCCGCAAGGTGGCCTTCATGCTGATCGACGCCGACCGCGAAATGTCGGCGCTGGTCGCCACCCGCCCGGGGGCCGGAAGAGATGCCTCGTCGGCGAAAATCAGTACCGCCGACATAGAAAAATTCATCGCCCGCCAGAATGGCTTCATCGCCGGCACCTCGATTGGCTATGACGAATCCTGGCTGTGCACGGGACACGAGCATCAGGCGCTGGCGAGCGGGTTCCCGATCGGGCAGCGTTTCCATTCCGCCCAGGCCGTGCGCGTGGCCGACGGCCGCCCGGTGCAGCTGGGACACCTGAACAAGGCGGATGGCCGCTGGCGCATCTTCCTCTTTGGCGATGCGAAAAACCCGCTGGATGCGGCTTCCGGGTCGGCCCGGCTGATCGGGTTCCTGGCCGGCGCGGACACCTCGCCGGTGAAACGATACACGCCGGCCGGGGCGGACGTCGATTCGGTGATCGACGTCTGCGCCGTGTTCCAGCAACGGGATCTGGCCATCGAGGACCTGCCGGATTTCCTCTGGCCCGCAAAGGGAAAATACGGCCTGCGCGATTACGAAAAGGTCTTCCAGACGACCGAGGCGCACGACATCTTCGAGCAGCGCGGCATCGACCGCTCGAAGGGCTGCATCGTGGTGGTCCGCCCGGACCAGCACATCGCCAACATCCTGCCGCTCGATGCCCATGCCGAACTGAGCCGGTTCTTCGATGGGTTCATGCTGGGGTAAATCCGGGCGCCCGTGATGGTCGCCGGGATATGCGCGGGAAGTCCGAGGGCATGGACGAAGCCGAGCGCCGGCGGTTCGAGGCCTGGCTGCGGGCGTCTTCGGAGCATGCGCGGGAATACCGCCGGGCGCAAGGCCTTCGTGACTGACGCCCAGGCGCCCGGCCATATCGCGGCGCATAGGGACAAACGCATGCGGGCAAACAAAAAGGACCTAGGTTTTCACCTAAGTCCTTGAATTTCTTGGCTCCCCGACCAGGGCTCGAACCTGGGACCTGCGGATTAACAGTCCGTCGCTCTACCGACTGAGCTATCGGGGAACTGCGAAGAAGCGAAACTATAGCATAAATTTCCGTGTGTGCGCAAAGCGGGGTGACAAGCGGGTTGGCGGGTTTGACGCGCCCCTTGCATCCCCTGGAGTGAGGCTCAATGCGCCCCCGCCGCCGCTCCCGATCCGCCGTGGGCCGCCGACTTCGGCCGGGCCAGCCAGATCAGGCCGATCAGGACCAGGAAGATCAGCGCCGAGGCGTAGAAGATGTCGGTGGCCGACATCGTGTAGGCCTGCTGGTTGATCACCCGGTCGAGCATGCCCGCGCCGCGCTGCGGGTCCACGCCCAGGCTCTGCAGGCCGCCCATGATGTGGTCGAAGGCCGGTTCGCCGGGGCGGGCGGCTTCGGTCAGGCGGCTGTGGTGCAGCGAGGCGCGGTTGTCCCAGATCGTGGTGGTGATCGAGGTGCCGAAGGCGCCGCAGACCAGGCGGAAGAAGTTCGACAGGCCGGCGGCGGCGGGGATCCGGTCCGGGCTCAGGCCCGACAGGGAGATCGTCGTCAGCGGGATGAAGAACGTCGCCATGGCCGCGCCCTGGATGAAGGTGGGCAGCATCACCGTGTACAGGTCCACGCTGGTGTTGAACTGGGCGCGCATGTAGCTGATCAGGGCGAAGATCAGGAAGGCGATGGTGGCGATCGGACGCGGGTCGTGGTGGGCCAGCAGCTTGCCCACCACCGGCGACAGGATGATGGCCAGGATGCCCACCGGGGCCGAAGCCACGCCCGCCCAGGTGGCCGTGTAGCCCATGGTGTTCTGCAGCCACAGGGGCAGCAGCACGACGGTGCCGAAGAACACGCCGTAGGCGACCGACAGGGCGATGGTGCCGGAGGTGAAATTGCGCTGGGCGAACAGGGTCAGGTCCACCACCGGGTGGGCGGCGGTCAGCTCCCAGATCACGAAATAGACGAAGGCCACCACCGTGGCCACGGCCAGCACGCAGATCAGCGGGCTGGCGAACCATTCCAGCTCCTTGCCCTTGTCCAGGATCAGCTGCAGGGCGCCGACCCAGACGACCAGCAGGAACAGGCCGATGCGGTCGATGGGCAGGCGGACGCGGCGCGATTCACGGTCCTTGTAGACCTGCCACGAGGCCCAGCCGGCGAGCAGGCCGACCGGCACGTTGATGTAGAAGATCCAGGACCAGGAATAATTGTCCGAGATCCAGCCGCCCAGCAGCGGCCCGGCGATGGGGCCGACCAGGATGGTCATGGACCAGAGCGCCAGGGCCATGCCGGCCTTGGCCCTGGGGTAGCTGGCCAGCATCAGGGACTGCGACAGCGGGATCATCGGCCCGGCCACCGCGCCCTGCAGCACGCGGAAGAACACCAGCGATTCCAGCGACCAGGCGAAGCCGCACAGCCAGGAGCTGATGACGAACAGCAGCACCGACAGCACGAACAGGCGCACCTGGCCGAAGCGCTGCGTCAGCCAGCCGGTCAGCGGCACGGTGATGGCGTTGGCGACGGCGAAGGAGGTGATCACCCAGGTGCCCTGGGTGGCGCTGACGCCCAGGTCGCCGGCGATGGTGGGAATGGAGACGTTGGCGATGGACGAGTCCAGCACGTTCATGAACACCGCGGCCGACAGGGCGATGGTGCCGAAGGCGCGGGCGCTGCCTTCCAGGGGCGGATAGCCCGTGGCGGCCGGCTGGGCCGGCGCGGCGGGCGCATCGTCCGGGCGCGGGCCGGCCTGGTCTTCCGGCGTGGCGGCCGCGCTGCTCACGGCGTTTCCTTGGCGTGGCCGGCCGTGCCTTTGGCGCTGCCGGGCGTGCCCTGGGCGGTGCCGGCCGTCCCCGCCGGGGCGGCGCCGCCGCGGGAAAGGCCGGGCGCGTCCGCCGAGCCGATGTTGTCCTGGATGATCTGGCGGATGCGGGCGTCGATCTCGGCCGGGTCGTGGTCGAAGACCGGGGTGCTCAGGGCCGCTTCGGCCGCCTGGCCGCTCCGCCCCTGTCCGCCTTCGGTGGCCTGTCGTTCGGGCGCGGAGTTCAGATCGACCTCGACCGTCATGGACAGGCCCACGCGCAGGGGATGGTCCTGAAGCTCCTTGGGGTCCAGGCGGATGCGCACGGGCACCCGCTGGATGACTTTGATCCAGTTGCCGCTGGCGTTCTGCGCCGGCAGCAGGGCGAAGGCGCTGCCGCTGCCGGCGGCGATGCCCGCGACCGTGCCGTGATAGGTGACCTTGCCGCCGTACAGGTCGGAGCTCAGGGTGGCCTGCTGGCCGGGCCGCATGGCGTCGAGCTGGTTTTCCTTGAAGTTGGCCTCCACCCACAGGCTGTCCAGCGGCACGATGGTCATGAGCGGCGTGCCCGGCTGGATGCGCTGGCCCAACTGGACGGAGCGCTGGGCGACCATGCCGCCCACCGGGGCCGGGATGCGGGTGCGCACGCCGGCGAGCCAGGCCTGGCGCACCTGATCGGCGGCCTGCAGCACGTCGGGGTGGGTGGCCACGGTGCTGCCGCGGGTCAGGGCCTGGTTGGTGGCAAGCTTGGCGCGCGCGGCCGCCAGGCCGGCGCGCGCCTGGGCCAGGCCGGCCTCGGCGGATTTCACGGCGACCTGGGCGTGCAGCAGTTCCTCGCCGCTGACGCCGCCGGTGCCGCGCAGCGCGTTGCGCCGCTGCAGGTCGTTGCGCGCCTTGCTGAGCTGCGTTTCCGCCTGCGCGACGTTGGCCTCGCCCACGGCGACGTCGGCCGCCAGGGCGTCGTTCTGCACGAACAGGGTCTGGGTGTGGCGCACGGTCTGGGCGAGCGCCGCCTCCGCCTGGGCCAGTGCGATGCCGGTGTCGCTGTCGTCCAGGGTCACCAGATGGGCGCCCTGGGCGACGGACTGGGTTTCCTCGGCGCCGATGGCGACCACCGTGCCGGGGATCTGGGCGCTGATCTGCACCAGATTGCCGTGGACGTAGGCGTCATCCGTGGATTCGTAATGGCCGGCGAAGAGCAGCCACCACGCGCCGTAGAGCAGGGCGGCCAGGACGAAGACGCCGGTGGCCCAGAGCAGCAGGCGGGTGCGGGCGGGAGAAGTGCTGGGGCTGGATACGGTCATGATGCGGTCGGGGTAAGGTTCACGGTTGAGTCGGATGCGTGGCGGCGGGCTGCCCGGCGGCCGGAGCCGAAGGGGCCGGATTCCCGGCGGCCAGATTCCCGCCGGCGGCGCGCGGCGCGCCGTCGTCCTGGACGTAGCCGCCGCCCAGGGCGGTCGCCAGCTGCACGTCCAGGATGTAGGCGCGGGCGTGCAGGTCGGTGGTCTGCACGGTCTGCTTCAGCGCCTCGCTCTGCGCCAGCAGCACCTGCACGAAGTCGCCCAGGCCGGCCTTGTAGCGGCTCAGGGCCACGTCGTAGGCCGAGGCGATGGCCTTCATGCTGGCTTCCTGGTGGCGGATCTGGTCCTGCAGCGAATGGATCGAGTCGCGCGCGTCGGCCACCTCGCGCAGGGCGCCCAGGATGGTCTCGTTGTAGCGGGCGATGGCCTCGTCGCGCTCGGCGCGGCGGCCTTCCAGCCGGGCGTTCAGGCCGCCGGCGTTGAAGATCGGCAGGGTGATGACCGGGCCGGCGCCGTAGTTCTCGCTGCTGCCGCGCACCAGCTTGTCCAGACCCAGCGACAGGTAGCCGAAGCTGGCCGACAGGTCGATGTTGGGCAGGAAGTCGGCCTTGGCGGCGGAGACTTCCGCGCCGGCCGCCTCGGCCTGCAGGCGGGCGGCGGTGATGTCGGCGCGCCGGCCCAGCAGGGCCATGGGCAGATGGCCGGGCACGTCGGGCGGCAGCGCGGCGCCCGGGCGCGCGGCCAGGTCCGGCAGTTGCTCGGGCGACTGGCCCAGCAGGGCGGCGAGCTGGTGGTGCAGCAGCTGGGCATTGTTGCGCGCCTGGCTGAGCTGCACCCGCGCGGACGAGACCGCCGAGTCGGCCTGGTCCACGTCCACCTGGGTGCCCAGGCCGTTCCTGTAGCGGTCGCGGGTGATGTCCAGGGCTTCCTGCAGCTTGCTGGCGATGTGGCCGATGGCGTCGGCCTGGGCGCGGGCGCGCTGCCGCCGGCACGAGGCCTGGGCCAGCGCCGAGCCCCGCGGCACGGGGGCCGCGCGGCGTGAGGCTTCGGCCGCGGCGGCGCGCTGGACGGCGGCGCCGGTCAGCGCGCGCTGGCGGCCCCACAGGTCCAGGTCGAAGTCCAGCTGCAGCCCCAGTCCGGTGTCGGTCTGGTACGAGCCGCCCAGGGGCGGCGGATAGATGTAGTTCTCGCTGTAGCGCTGCCGCGTCAGGTGGTAGTTGGCATTGACCTGCGGCCACTGCACG
>OFTX01000269.1_pt1 | contig 31074 bp, 30 predicted proteins | sample 1775051 | NCBI WGS metagenome assembly OFTX01 (sample SAMN08195772, study PRJEB24354) | sludge metagenome | isolation source: sludge from phenol fed wastewater aerobic bioreactor A | place: India: Nagpur | collected 2016-09-15
GCCGGCATCCTGGAAGGCGAGGGGATATTCGACCCGGATGCGCCGGTGATCAGCTACCTTCCCGAGGCCAAGGGCTCGGCCTATGGCGACGCCAGAGCGCGGCATGTGCTCGACATGAGCGTCAGCCTCGATTTCGAGGAGGCCTATCTCGATCCGGAAAGCCTGTTTGCGCGCTATCGTCGCGCGACGCTGTTGTATCCGTGCGGCTGCACGGAAAGCCTGCGCGAGTACATCGTCATGCTGCAACGGGTCGCCGAGCCTGGTCCGCTCTGCTCGGCATCCTTCTCGAACGCGCGTCCGGCCTGCGCTTCACCGATCTTCTGCGCGACAAGCTGTGGCGGCCGCTCGGCGCCGCGAGCGATGCCTCGGTCGCTGTGGACATGGAAGGCACGGCGCGCACCGCCGGCGGCATGTCGGTGACGCCGCGCGATCTCGCGCGCGTCGGCGAGATGATGCGCCAGGGCGGAACGGCCGATGGCCGCCGAGTCGTGCCTGAAGCCTGGGTGCGCGACACGACCAGCGCCGCCAGTTCGACGAACGGTTCCGCAATCAGCAGGCGCCGCGGCTCCGCGTGCGCGAAGCCGCACACCGCGCCGCGCGGATCGACCGCCACCAGCACCGTCGTCGCGGGCCCGCCGAACCACAGGTTACGTGCGTCCCCGCCCATCATTGCCGTTGGTAAACAATAGGTATCGCCGGCCGCAATGATGCGTTTGAAGATCGGCCAGATGTCGCCCCAGTCCGCCACCGTGGCGTCGCGGATCATGGTCGGGGCCTTGCGGGCCGCCCTCGGGGTCCTTCCCGGCGTGGCAGGCGGTGTCGCTGACGGGGTCACAGAATCGCTCCTGGCTGATAGCCGGCCGCCGCGGGATACCTCTCGACGACCGAGGCGATCTTGCCCAGCACCGCGTCGACCTGCGCGCCGGCAAGCCCTGTGAAGGAAGCGGTGTCGGAAATGAGGTCGTGTAATTGCCTGCGGTCCAATGGGATTCGAGGGTCTCCGGCGAGTCGGTCGAGCAGATCGTTGGCCTGCCGTGCGGTCTCGCGCATCTCGAGCGCGACGGCGACGGCATGCTCTTTGATCGCCTCGTGCGCGGTCTCCCGGCCGACCCCGGCGCGAATCGCGGCCATGAGGATCTTGGTAGTGGCGAGGAACGGTAGGTACCGCTGCAGCTCCGCGTCGATCACTGCCGGGTAGGCGCCGAAGTCCTTGAGCACCGTCAGGAACGTCTGCTGCAACCCGTCCATGGCGTAGAAGGCGTCGGGCAGCGCCACCCGCCGCACCACCGAACAGAACACGTCGCCCTCGTTCCACTGGTTGCCGGCGAGCTGGGCGACCATCGCCTCGTAGCCGCGGAGCACTACCGCGAGCCCGCAGACCCGCTCGCAAGAGCGGGCGTTCATCTTGTGCGGCATGGCCGACGAGCCGACCTGCCCTGCGGCGAAGCCCTCGGTCGCGAGCTCCGCGCCGGCCATCAGGCGGATCGTGGTCGCCAGCGAGGACGGCGCCGCCGCGAGCTGCACCAGGGCCGACAGCACGTCGTAATCCAGCGAGCGTGGGTAGACCTGACCGACCGAGCTCAGCACTCGATCGCAGCCGGAGACCTCTTGCACCACACCGGATTCGAGCTCGGCGACGGCCTCCGCAGAACCGAGCAGATCGAGCATGTCGGTGGCCGTGCCCACCGGCCCTTTGATGCCGCGCAGCGGGTAGCGCGCCAGCAGGTCCTCGACCCGCGCGAACGCGATGAGCAACTCGTCCGCCGCCGATGCGAAGCGTTTGCCGAGGGTGGTGGCTTGCGCGGCGACGTTGTGCGACCGCCCGGCCATGACGAGGCCCGAGTATTCTGCGGCCCGACGGCCGAGCGCCGCGAGGATGGCGACCGTGTGATCGCGCACCAGCCGCAAACCCGCGAGAACCTGCGCCTGTTCGACATTCTCGGTGAGGTCCCGGCTCGTCATGCCCTGGTGGATGCGCTCATGTCCCGCGAGCGCGTTGAACTCTTCGATGCGCGCCTTGACGTCGTGTTTCGTCACCCGCTCGCGTGCCGCGATCGAGTCGAGATCGACGCGTTCGACCATGGTCTCGTAGTCGGCGACCACCTGCGGGTCGACCGGCAGCCCGAGCCGGCCCTGGGCGCGCAGCACCGCGAGCCACAGCTTCCGCTCGGCGATGATCTTGCCGACGGGCGAGAAGATCGCCCGCATCTCTGCGGTCGCGTACCGGTCGGCCAGCACGTCGGGGATCGGGTCGCCAGGGTTGTTGCTCACCGATCCATTGTCCCAGGCCCTGTGCCGCTCGCGTGCGGGGCGGGGGCGACGTCAGGGGACAGCGGCGGCGAGGACCGCGTTCGCGATGGCGGACAGCTGCGACTTCGTGACGTGGGCCGTCGCGGCCGGATCCGCCATGACCCACACGGCCGTGCCGTTGCCGGCGACCGCAACGGCCATGGCCGGCGACGGCGGGATTATCGGCGCTCCGTGCGACCAGTCGTAGATCATCACCCCCAGTTCGGCTCCGGACCACGGGGTCTCTACCCGCGACCCACGCAACGCATGTAACGAGTTCGGAGGGCAGGCCTCCGCACTGGGCGCGTCTGTCACCCTGCCTTGCGGGAAGGCCCTGACGAGAGCGGCCCGTTCGGCAGCGCTGAGCGGATCGAGCGCAGGGCACGACAGGTCACCGGTTTCGGGTGCGGCCGCATACGATTCGCCCGATTCGGGTGCGATGCCTGCGCCGCCGGCCGTACCCGACCCAGCTCCAGCGGCGCTATCGGCCGCCTGACCGCTCGAATCCTGGGCCTTCTCCGAGTTCGGCGGCACGAGACCCAGCGCCGGGGCGCCCGACTCCGCCGAGCCACCCGCGGTGGACTGCGCCGGCAGAGCCGCGGTCGGCTGCCCGGAATCCGCGGCTGCCGCGGCGCTCGCACCGGTCGACGCCCCCGACGCCGCGCCCGCGGTGCTGGTCGCTTCGTGCGTGCCGAGGGACGAGCCCACGATGAACACGGCGGCCACCGCGGCAGCGGCGACGGCCAGGCCGCCGCCCCATTTCCACGCGACCCATTCGCGGCTCCACCGCACGGCCGTGCGCCGCTCCCGATCGGCGCGCACGGCGTGCAGCACGGACATCGGCGTGACCGAGCTCTCCGGTTCGTCGGCCAGCGCTGCCGCGAAGATCACGCCGAGTTCGGCAGCCACCGGATCGGTCTCGTCCAGCGGAGGGGAATTGCCCGGAGCATCGTCATACTCGGTTTTCGGCGTCCCGGAGGTAAGGTCGCCGCCATCCGGCGCTGGGGCGCCGCGAACGTCGTCATCGGGGTCATCGGGGTCATCGGAGAAACCGCCGGCCGCCATGGTCACCGCACCCCCTCTTGCACATCGCCGCGCGCTGCCAGCGCCTCCCGCAGGGCGGCCAGACCACGCGAAGTCTGCGATTTCACATTCCCCTCCGAACAGCCGAGGGCCGCCGCGGTGGCCGCGACGTCCAGCCCCTCGAAATAACGGAGCACCAGGACGGCGCGCTGCCCGGACGGCACGGAGGCCAGCGCCGCGCGGACCATCTCGCGGTCGGACACCACCTGCGCGATGTCGGACGGGGCAGGTATGTCCGGCACCGCGCAGGTGGCCTTCTCCCGACGCCAGGGACGCCGGGACTCGTCGACCGTGGCGCGCACCAGGGTCGACCGCACATACGCGTCCAGGGCCGCTTTCTCGCGGATCCGGCCCCAGGCGCCGTACAGTTTGACGAACGCGGTCTGGGTGAGGTCGTCGGCCTGATGCCAGTCGCCGCACAACAGATATGCGGTGCGCCGAACCATGTCTCGCCGCGCCGCGACGTATCGCGTGAACTCCGCATCGTCGACCGGCCTCACTCATCCTCCTGCCCTGATGTCTAGACGGCGCACGGCGGCCCGCAGGTTGCACGGGATCGTTATTCTTCCGGAGCCTGGGAATTTGGCAAGATCGATGGGTGAGTGCGGTGCGGCCGGTGGCCCGTTGGCAGGGGCTGAGCGCGCCGCTGGTGGCCTTCATCTCGCTAGTGATCGTCGCAGCGATCTGGGGTTCGAGTTACCCGCTGACGAAGATCATGTTCCACCAGATGTCCGCGTGGCAGTTCTTGGCGCTGCGTTTCACGATGGCGGCGGCCGCGATGCTCGCGGCGTTCTGGCGATCGGTACGTGCGCTTCCCCGGCGCACGCTGCTGCGCGGCGCGGCGTTGGGCGTGCTGTTCGCCAGCGGCCAGTTGTTGCAGACGGTGGGTCTGCAATCGACGCCTGCCACGATCTCGGGCTTCATCACGGGGCTGTACGTCGTGTTCACCCCGCTGTGCGCGGCGGTCCTGTTGAAGACGCATCTCGGCCGCAAGGTGTGGTTCGGCGCCGGGATGGCGGTCGTCGGCCTGGGGGTGCTGGCACTGCAAGGGCTTTCGCTCGGCATCGGCGAGATCATGACGCTGATCGGAGCGGTGGTCTACGCGATCCACATCATCGCGCTGGGCCGTTGGTCGCGGTCGCGGGAGGCGCTGGGCCTGGCGACCGTGCAGCTCGTGGTGGTGGCACTGATCTGCGCGATCGCCGCAGCGCCACACGGTTTCGCCGGTCCCAGCAATGGCGGGGGTTGGCTGATCATGGTGTACCTGGCGGTGGTGTCCGGCGGGATCGCCATGCTGGTACAGACCTGGGCGCAGTCGCAAATGGCCGCGTCGCGCGCCGCGATCGTGATGGCCACCGAGCCGGCCTGGGCCGCGCTGATGGCGATCACCCTGATCGGGGAGCCGTTCACGTGGCGGGTGCTCGTCGGCGGCGCGTTGATGCTCTCGGCGATGTTCGTGGTGGAGTCGGGGCCGCGCACGCATTCCGACCCCGCAGGCCCGGAGGATCTGCCGAAGCTGGCCGGATGAGGCGTTCGGCGGGGGCGCGCCGGTCGGCCGAGCGGTCGGTTGCGCGGTGGGTGCGGCGCGAACCCTGCGCGACATCGTGATCGGTCAACGCATCAGGTGAGATTGTCGAAATCGCCGCGCACCCAACGAATGTGGCGGTCGGCCGAGAAGCGGAGCACGGCGGGCCCGTCATGGTCGATGGTGTTGCCGAAGTTTCCGATGATCCTCTCGAAGCGCAACTGTTCGAGCTGCGCGGTGATCCGCTCGACGACCGCACCGGACAGCGGGATCTTGTTAGGGTAGCTGCGTAGGAATCCGACCGACCGGCGATCCGGGTTCGGGAAGATCGTATCGCCTGTCAGCAGCAGGCCGCGCCCGTCGGCGCCCGCGTCCCAGAGGGCGACCGCGCTCCCGGCGAAATGCCCGCCCACCCGATACAAGACGAGACCGTCCGCGATCCGCCGCGCATCGCCCCAGAGTTCCACGTGACTATCGTTGCGCCCCAGCCATTCCCGATCGCGATCGCACACCAGCACCGGGGCGTCCAGGGCCTGGGCCCATTCGATCTGCACGCCGAACATGTGCGGGTGGCTCGCCGCGACGGCGAGCACCGGGCCCCGCTCACGGATCCGGCCGACGGTCTCGTCGTCGATGTATCCGGGCGGATCCCACAGCAGCGATCCTTCGCCGGTGGTGACGAGCTGTGCGGTCTGCCCGATCCCGACCCGCGGCTCCGCAGTGATCGATACCAGCCCGGGCTCGCGTTCAGTCCAGGTCAGGCGCTGACCGGCGGCTCGCAGTTCCGCGAGATCGGTCCACCGCTGGCCGTCTGCGGGCACCCACTGGCGCTCATCGGCGCAAATCGGGCACACCGCCGGAAGTGGCTCATCGTATTCAACGGCACAGGTCGCACAGATCCGCATATCGCCACGTTAGCGGCCCGGCCCGCCGCGCGCCTATATTCGTCGGTGCGGCTGTGGCCCGGGGCATCGTCATCTCCGTTGCGGGGCAACGATTATGACGACTTTCGCGGCGAAGCCGCCTACCGAATCGCTCCCACCGGGGCGGGTTTGAAGCCGGGGAAAACGGTGGCGCTCGACGCGCCGAGCCGCTTGGTCACGACTTCGGCGAGCACGCTGCGATAGTCGGTCGTCACGGGCACGTCGGCGTCGTCGGTGGCGGCGAGCCTCGTCCATTTGCCGTAATAGCCGCCCCTGACGCCGCCGCCGAGCACGAACATCACGTTGCCGTGGCCGTGGTCCAGGCCGTAGTTGGCGTTCTCCTTGACGCGACGCCCGAACTCGGAGATGGTGACCAGCGTGACGGTGTCGCCGCGGCTGCCCAGGTCGGTGTAGAACGCGGCCAGGTTCTGCGCGAGCGACTGGGAGGCGCGCAACATCGCGCCCCACTCCAATGTGCCGAGGCCGGTGTGCATGTCCCACCCGCCGTCGTGATCGACCGCGATCACCTCGACACCGACACCTGCCCGGATGGTGCGCGCGCTCGCTGCGAGGGCCCGGCCGAGGTCGTCGTCGGCGTACTTCGCACCGTTCGCCGGTTGGGCTGCGCTGGCACGGACCGGGGCGAACGCGTTTACCGCGGCGAGGGCAGCGCGGCCGCCGCGACCGATCTCGCCCGCTGCGGCGCTCCACGTAGTGCGCATCGCGGTGGTGCGACGCGGATTGTCCTGCGCACCGGCGAGTGACATGTCGTCCACCGACGTCGTCGTCACCGTCGCCCGCGGTCCGTACAATGCGGTGATCGGGGTGGACATGCCCATTCCCATGCCGCGCAGGACGTTCGTCGAGCTATCGCGGCCGACCAGGCGGTTCAGCCAACCGATCCGCGCGGCACTGCCGGGGTCGGCGTCCTCCAACTCTTCCATGGCCGCAAAATGGGACCGGTTCGGCGCGGGGAGCCCGGTGGCGTGCACGGCCGCCATCTTGCCGGCCTTCCACAGCGGCATCAGCGGAGCCAGGTTCGGGTGCAATCCGAAAAATCCATTCCTGGCAAGCAGTTTCGCGGCCGGAATCGCGATATTCGGCCGGGCCTTGTAGTAGGCGGCATCGCCGTGAGGTACGACGAGCGAGAGCCCATCGGCCGCACCGCGCAGCGATACCACCACCAAGACCCTGCCGACAGGCGCTGTCGCATAGGCCGTCTGCACGAGCGTGGTGCCGAAAAGTGCTGTGGTGGCGCCGATTCCGATCGCACCGCGCAACAACGTCCGCCGGCTGATCCGGTAGTCGTCGCACTCGTTGCATGCGGGCGCTTCGTCGTTGCTGCGCATCGGTCACCTCGTCATGTGGGTGGGAGTGTCGAGGAACACGGTGAGCAGTCGCGGCATCTGCCAGCGGATCACGTCGTGGCCGGCGGTGATCGTCGTGGTCGGTGCGCAGCCGATCGCGTCGCAGGCCGCCTTGGTCAGGATCCATGTCGCCGGGCGTCCCAGGATCGATCGGGAGAGATGGTCGACGAGGTCGCCGAACGCCATGCTTGGGACCGGCAGGCGAGCGGCGGGCTGCAGGTACGTCACGCCCGCACTCGGCCACCATCCGCCCGCCATGTCCTGGTGGATCTGGAACGACGCCAGCATGCGCGACACCGACACCCACGCGGCCGCTTGATCGGGGCGCCCGTCGGGGCGCGGCCAACCGAACGGGCGCATTCCCAGAGCTGTTGTTTGCCACAGGATCTCATTGGCGGCGGGGGCGGTGGCCGATGGCCGGCGTAGGGTCGCGCCCAGCGCCCGGTAGGTGGCGACGACATCCTCGTCCGGCGTGCGCACCTTGGCGCCCGCCGCGGCGCGGAACTCGGCACTGTCCACCAACTCGAGCAGCACCGGTTGGATGGCCGTCCGGTTCGCCAGATAGACCCCGGCGAGGCGATCCACCAGCTCCGATGACGGCGCGTCCGAGACGAACCGGATCGCCAGTTTGCGCGCAATCCTCCGGGCTGTGGACGGGTGGTTCGCCAGATAGGAGAGGTAGGCGCGGGCTGCGGCCTGTCCATCGGTAGCCGCGTTGGGATGCTCGAAGTCCAACACCTTCACGGTGCCGGTCCAGTGCGCGGTCGGGTCGTACCGGACGTTCCAGGTGTTCCAGACGTCGACGCGGTAACCGGTCAGGATCCGGGCCGAGTTCTTGACGTCGTTCTCGGTGTAGCCCGCCTCTCGACCCACCGTGTGCAGTTCGAGCAGTTCGCGTCCGAGGTTCTCGTTCGGTGCCTTCTTGGTCGATTGCGCGTTGTCGAGATAACAGCCCATGGCGGGATGGGTGACCGCGGCCTGCAGCAGCCGCTCGAAACTGGTGAGCGCCAGCGCACGGATGGTTGTGCCGTATGACGCCCGAAAGTACTGCGCGGCATCGGCTTCCGCGGGGACGTGGAGGTGGTTCTCCCAGAAGGCCGTCATGGTTTCCAGCACCTGGGGTTCGCTGTGGATGCGGCGCGCCAGGCACCAGCGCTCGTAGTTGGCGACCGCCTCCCAGATGGGCTCGGTCTTCTTCCGATCCCGGGCGAGCAGCGTGCTGGTGCTGGCCGTGTTCGATGCCCACCACGCTGCCGACGCCTGATAGAACGTGTCCGGCGCCGACGCCGCGAGTTGCTGGGCGAACCAGCGCCTCGCCCCACCCGCGGCGGTAATCTGCTTGCCCAACGCGGGAGTCCAGCCGCCGGTGAACCGGTTCACCAGGTGCAGGTCTTCCGGCGCGAGTATCGGAATCGGCTGATACACCGCAGTTTTCGCCGTAGCGGCCGGCTTGTCGAGCGTTCTTGCGGCGCGACGCGGCGCGGCGGGGAGGGCGGCGGCTCGGGAGGTATCGGCGGCGGGTTCGGCGGCGGTGGCTCGAGCCTCGGACATGCTGCCTCCTTCGCCGACACCGATGACAAACCTTATCGGCAGCCCGGCGACGGACATAAGGATTCCGGGGCGAGTCGCCGACATGAAAGGTCTGGCGCGAGTCGCAGGAAAAGGCTCCGGCGCCGAAGACACTCGGTGACGGGAGCCGAAAACTCTTGGTGATAGAGCCGAAGAGACCCGATAGCAGGAGCGGCGCGGTCCGTGAGAACGGCACGGTGCGCCTGTGGCACGACCCTACCGTCAGGGCCCGCACGCCGATCGGTCAGCGGCGCAGAGCGCTGCCTTCTTGAGCGCCCGCAGGGGAATCGCATACCAATCGGTTGACGCTTCGGGTATTCTCGGGGCGTGAGCATTCAGATCGCTGTCCGTCTCGATGACCAGGACCTGGCGACCCTCGACGCGGAAGTCGCTGAGGGGCGCGCCGCCAACCGATCCGAAGCCGTGCGCCACGGGATCGCCCGCCTCCAGCGTGACCAGCGTTATCGAAGCGAAGAGGCGATCCTCGCGGACCTTGCGCGACGTGGCGAACCTATCTATCCGGACCTCGACGGCATGCTGGACCCGCCACACCCCGTGCTTGACTGATGCGCACCATCGCCTTGGTACAGATGGACAAGCGGCGGCCGGCGTTGATCTTGACCCGCCAATCGAAACTTCACCTGCTCACCTGGGTTACCGTCGCGCCGATCACCAGCACCATCCGCGGCATCACGAGCGAGGTTCCGGTCGGGCAACGCAACGGGCTCGATCACGACAGCGTCGTGAGCTGCGACAACATCACAACTGTGCGCCGAGCCGCGGTCGGCGAAGCCATCGGTGTCCTCCTCGACGATCAGGAACCACAACTGGCCCGCGCGATCAGCGACGCGTTCGAGTTGGATTTCACGTAGCAGCCCGCGCCAGTCACGGATCGGCGATCGGGACGTGCGTCGAGGTCTGGCTACCGTGCTTCAGCAAGCACACGCCGTGCGATGGCTTCAACCTGTTCGACGGTCACGACGGGGGCCGCGGAAGCGTTCAGTGCTTCCCGAAGCAGCCGCCTGACGAGTGCCGATGTCGGGATCTGAGCGGCCGCGGCACGCTGTTTGAGTTGCGTGTCGAGCGCGGTGTCGATGCGCAGGTTCAGCGGAATCGTCAATGCAGCATTCTTCTCGGCGATCTCCATCTCCGCAGCCTCGGCCTCTTCGTCGGCATATTCTTCGCGGGCGGCCCTGACCTCTGCCGCGATACGCGCGTCCCGGTGGTCTGTCGTCATCTGCCTACCTTCCTTTCTCGTATGCATCCAGATCGCCGCCGGTGGTGGGCCACGCAGTCACGCCGGCGTGGTCGGTACCGGTGGCGATGATCGTCATGACGAATCCAGCGGTCTCGGAGTAGCCGATGATTCGAACCGCGCCGGTGCGACTCTTCGGATCGGGGTCACGAACAATGCGATTGCGATCACGAGCGGCCTCCAACGTCCACTCCGGCTCGATGTTTGTCGCGCCCGGATACCTGTCGCTGCGGTGACGGATGTGATCGGCGTCTTCGATTCGCCACCACAGGTCGTCAAGCATGTATCACATTGTAACGCACTCCACGTGTGGAGGGCGATGCACGCGCCGTGCTGCTGCGAGCCGACATGCGTTAGCCGCGGGTCAACGCACCGCCGACGCGCGGCTCAGCGCTTCGCGATCGCCGCGGCGATCCGGTCGACGATCTCGCGCAGCACGGGACGAGGCGTGGCCATGTTCAGCCGCGCGAATCCCGCGCCCGGCGCGCCGAACGTGGCGCCCTCGTTGAGCACCACGCCCGCGTTCCGATGGACCCAGTCGGCCGCCGGCTCGCCCAGCTCCAGCGCTCGGAAGTCCACCCAGGCCAGGTACGTCCCATCCGGCGGACGAACGCGCACTCCCGGCAGGCGATCGGCGACAAGATCGACGAAGGCCGCCCGATTCCCGGCAAGATACGAGCGGACGTCGTCGAGCCACGGCCCGCCGTCGCGATAGGCGGCAATGTTCGCAGCGACCCCGACTGTCGCCGCGCTGTGCGTCACGATGCCCGGCAGCGTGCGCCAGATCCGCGCGTCACGCTCGTTCGAGACGATCGCCGCCGCGCACTTGAGCCCCGGCAGGTTGAACGCCTTGGAACCGGACGTGCCGGTGAGCGTGTGCCCGGCCGCGACGTCCGAGATCGACGCGTACGGGATGTGCGGCGGCGAGTCCGGGTAGGTAAGCGGCGCATGGATCTCGTCCGCGAACACCCTGCCGCCATGCTTGTCCACGATCTCGCAGACGGCGACCAACTCGGCGCGGGAAAGCACGCGCCCCACCGGGTTGTGCGGATTGCAGAGCACCAGCAGCTCGCCGCCGGCCTCGAATGCGGCGTCGATACCGTAGAGATCCAGTGTGTAGTAACCATTCTCGACATCGCACGGCACCTCGATGATGCGGCGGCCATGGGCGGGCGGCACCTCGAAGAACGGCATGTACGCGGGGGTAGGCAGGATCACCGCCCCACCCGGGCGCACGAAGTAGTCCAGCGCAACCTCGAGGACCTTGAGCACATCGCTCACCGAGTGCACACCCGACGGGTCCACCGACCAGCTGAACTGCGCCCGCTGGAAATCCGCGCAGGCCGACGCGAAATCCGACTCCATCCAGTGCGGCAGGTACCCGGTGTTGCCGTCTGCGAGGAGCTTCTCTACCGCAGCCGAAACCGCCGGCGCCACACCGAAATCCATCTCGGCGATGAACGCCCCGATCTCTCCCTCGGCCGGAACCGTCCACTTCCGGCTGCCCCGAACGCGGAGCTCCCCCGGCGTGACAGCGTCGATGGCGGCAGCGAAATCACTCACCCCGTGACCCTACGACGCCGCCCGCCCCGCCCCCCACGCGGGCGACCGTGCCGCTCCGGTTGCCGGAGCAACGGGTATGACGATGTTCGCCCGCGCGGGGCACAGCGGATACAGGACAATAGAGCCGTGAATCCACCTGCTGACACACCCATCGATTACGTGGTCTTCGATCTCGGCGGAGTCGTGCTCCAGGAGACCGACGCGCTCGACCACCTCGCCGAGCGGATCGGTGCGCCCAGCCGGACCACCGCCGCGGAGTTCCGGTCGGCGTACTACGCGACCCGCCTAGACTACGATCTGCATTCCGATTCCGAGCGGTATTGGTCGCAGGTGGCACTCGCCTGCGGCGCGCCGGAGCCACGCGCAGCCGATATCGCCGATCTCACCACGATCGACAATGCCGGCTGGTTGCGGGTGGACGCGGTCACGATGGAGCTGATCGTCGCCTTGCATCGGGCCGGGGTGGCGCTCGCCGTGCTGTCGAATGCACCGGCGGCCCTGGGCGAGATGGTCCGCCGGCAATCCTGGGCGGGCATGTTCCAGCACATCGTCATATCCGGCGAGATCGGGATGGTCAAGCCCGATCTCGCGATCTACGAGGCGTTACTCAAGGCACTGGACGTACCCGCGCCCGCCGTCGCCTTCACCGACGATCGCGCGGACAACGTCGCCGGCGCCGCGGCAGCCGGGATCCGCGGAATTCCGTTCACCGGCGCAGACGCGCTGCGGCAGAATCTCCAGAACCTCGGCGTGTCGATCTGACCGTCGCCGGCCCACCTATGTGCGCGGAACCGAGTATGACGATGTTCGTGCGCTCACCCGTCCGGTCAGCGCTTGCCGATCTGCCTCCGCGCGGCCACCGAGGCGACGACGTAGACGACGCCCGCGACGATGGCGATCCAGAAGACCGTCTTGACGAGAAAGCTGAAGATCCAGCCGACGAGGCTGAACGCAATAAACAGGACGACGATGATTCCGACGATCTTGAAAAATTTCTCCATGGGTCCCCTCCGGGTATCCGCTCCAACGGTCCGTCATATGCAGCATCACCTACGGTGCCACGTGATCAGCCGCGCCGCCGTCGGGGTTTGCCCCGAATCGCATGCGGGCTTCCCCCCAGATTCCGGCGCAGGATACCCCGCAGCGCTGGCCGCGCCGAGCGGTGCGAAATGCACCGTTCTCGGTCCGTTTTGCCGGATATTTCGCACCGCTCGGCGATCAGTCCGACATGTGCGCATCAACTGAGGTAGCGCTGCAACGCCGTCAGCGCGCCGTCCAGGGTCTGCCTCGCCCCCGCAAAAGACATGCGCACGTACCGGTTCCCGAGCACGGGATCGAAGTCGCGGCCAGGGGCCGTGGCCACCCCCGCCGACTGCAGGAGATCCCAGCACAGCCGCTCCGAGTCGTCGGTCAGATGCGAGACGTCCGCGTAGACATAGAACGCCCCGTCCGCCGGCGCGAGCCTCGTGAATCCCAGCCCGCGCAGGCCGTCGATGAGCATGCGCCGGTTGTCCGCATACCGGCGCACATGCTCGTCGCACTCGGCGTAGGCGTCGAAGGCGGCAATCGCCGCGTATTGCGCGGGTGCGGGTGGGCAGATGGCGACATTGCCCGCCAGCGCATCGACGGTGTCCACGAGATCATCCGGGACCAGCATCCAGCCGATGCGCCACCCCGTCATGGAGAAGTATTTCGAGAAGGAGTTGACGACGATCCCGGAGCGGTCGGTCGACCACGCCGAATCCGGCTTGCCGGCAGTGGCGCCATCGGTGAGATAGGTGATGCCGTGGTAGATCTCGTCCGAGACAAGGCGGACCCCGTGTCCAGCGCACCAGGTAGCGATCCCGGCCAATTCCGGGCCGGACAGCATGGTGCCGGTGGGGTTCGCAGGGCTCGCGACGATGAGGCCGTCCAGACCGAGGCGCTCGATCATGGGAACGGTGGGCTGAAACCGGGTTTCGGGTCCGCACGGGATGTCGACGACCGTACAACCGAGTGCCGCCAGGGTGTTCCGGTACGCCGGGTACCCGGGCCGGGCGAGACCGACCTGGGCGCCCGGCTCGAAGGCCGCCAGGAACGCGAGGACGAACCCGCCCGAGGACCCGGTGGTGATGACGACAGTCGCAGCATCCACCGCCAAGCCGTAGCGATCGCGATAGTGCCCGGCGATCGCGCGGCGCAGCGGCATGATGCCGAGCGCCTCGGTGTGTCCGAGGATGTGCTCGTCGAGCGCCGCATGCGCGGCAGCCAGCACGGGCTTCGGCGCGGGGGTGGACGGCTGGCCGGCCGCGAGGTTATAAACGGGCTCCCCGCGTTCGGCCCGCGCCGCGGCCGCGGCCCAGACCTTCATCACGTAGAACGGCTCCACCTGCCCGCGTAGCGAAGGGCCGAAACCGCGACGAAGTCGATCGGCGTGCGTGGTCATTTCTCCATCCTGGCACCCGGCCGACATGCGGCCGGATCCCAGCAGGTCCGCGCCAAGCACGTTGGCGCCGAGCACGTCGGCGCCAATCAGTTCGGCGACGCCGAGTCCGGCCCCGCGCCTGCCGGGGTGAGCACGGTCGATGCGCTGATGCTCAGCGACGACGGATCGTCATCGGAGACATCGACGCGCACCGTCTCCCCGTCGGTGATGGTGCCGGCGAGGAGCGCTCTGGCGAGCTGGTCGCCGATCGAGGATTGCACCAGCCGACGCAACGGCCTGGCGCCGAACAGCGGGTCATATCCGGCCAGCGCCAACCAGTCTCGCGCCTCGTCCGTCACATCGAGGGTGAGCCGACGGGCAGCGAGACGGCGCGAGAGCGCGTCGATCTGGATGCCCACGATGCTCGCGAGCTGTTCCGGCCCTAGCGGTTCGAAGAAGACGACGTCGTCCAGCCGGTTCAGGAACTCCGGCTTGAACGCGGTTCGCACTGCCGTCATGACCGCCTCGCGCCGATCCGTCTCCGACAGCGTCTGGTCCATGAGCGCCACCGAGCCGAGGTTGGAGGTGAGGATCAGCAGCGTGTTGCGGAAATCGACCGTCCGCCCCTGGCCGTCGGTCAGCCGTCCGTCGTCGAGTACCTGCAGCAGGATGTCGAACACGTCCGGGTGCGCCTTTTCGACCTCGTCGAGGAGGATGACGCTGTACGGCCGGCGCCGGACCGCCTCGGTGAGCTGCCCGCCCTCCTCATGCCCCACATACCCCGGAGGTGCGCCGACAAGCCTTGCCACGGAGTGCTTCTCCGAGTACTCGCTCATGTCGATGCGCACCATGGCATGGACGTCGTCGAACAGGAAATCGGCCAGCGCCTTGGCAAGTTCGGTCTTCCCCACGCCGGTCGGCCCGACGAAGAGGAACGAACCGGTCGGCCGGTCCGGATCGGAGATTCCGGCGCGTGCGCGGCGCACCGCATCCGCGACCAGCGTGACGGCCTGATGCTGGCCGACCACACGCTTTTCAAGTTCGCTCTCCATGCGCAGTAGCTTGGCGGTCTCGCCCTCCATCAGGCGCCCCGCCGGAATACCCGTCCAGGCAGAGATCACGGTGGCGATATCGTCCGGCGTAACCTCTTCGGACACCATCGGATCGGCGGCCTCGTCGCGCTTCTCGGCGGCGGAGGCGTCGGCCAGTTCCCGCTCCAGGGTGGGGATCTCGCCGTAGAGGAGCTCCGAGGCGCGCGCAAGGTCGCCGTCACGCTGGGCGCGATCGGCCTGGACACGCAGCTCGTCGAGCTGCTTCTTCAATTCGCCGACACGGTTGAGGCCCTGCTTCTCACGCTCCCACCGGGCGGTGAGCGCCGCGAGCTGCTCGGACCGATCCGCGAGATCGCGCCGCAACCTGACGAGACGATCGGCACTCGCCTCGTCCGACTCCTTCTGTAGCGCAAGCTCTTCCATCTTCATCCGGTCGACAGTGCGCTGCAGCTCGTCGATCTCGATCGGCCTGGAGTCGATCTCCATGCGGAGCCTCGACGCGGCCTCATCGATCAGGTCGATCGCCTTGTCCGGCAGGAACCGGCTGGTGATGTACCGATCCGATAAAGTCGCCGCGGCAACGAGTGCCGAATCCGCGATGCGCACGCCGTGATGCGCCTCGTACCGTTCCTTGATGCCGCGCAGGATCGCGATGGTGTCCTCCACGGAGGGCTCGCCGACGAACACCTGCTGGAAACGCCGCTCCAGCGCGGGATCCTTCTCGATGTGCTCGCGGAACTCGTCGAGCGTGGTCGCGCCGACCATGCGCAGCTCGCCGCGCGCGAGCATCGGCTTGAGCATGTTTCCGGCGTCCATCGCACCTTCGCCTGTGGCGCCCGCCCCGACCACGGTGTGCAGTTCATCGATGAAGGTGATGATCTGCCCCTCGGCACCCTTGATCTCTTCGAGCACGGCCTTGAGGCGCTCCTCGAACTCGCCGCGGTACTTGGCGCCCGCGATCATCGACGCCAGGTCGAGCGCCACCAAACGCTTGCCGCGCAAGGACTCCGGCACGTCGCCGGCGACGATGCGCTGGGCGAGGCCCTCGACGACGGCGGTCTTGCCGACGCCGGGTTCACCGATCAGCACCGGGTTGTTCTTCGTGCGACGGCTGAGAACCTGTACCACGCGGCGAATCTCGGCGTCGCGTCCGATCACGGGATCGATCTTCCCGTCGCGTGCGGCCTCGGTCAGGTCGTTGCCGTACTTGGCGAGCGCCTGATACGTCTCCTCGGGATCCTGGCTGGTGACCTTGCGGTTGCCGCCGCGGACCTTCGGGAAGGCCGCGACGAGCGCATCCGGCGACGCCCCGGCGGACGTCAGCAGCCGTCCGGCATCGGTGCCGGACTTCGCCACCGCCGCGAGCAGGTGCTCGGTCGAGACGTATTCGTCGCCGCCCGCCGACGCGATCTCCTCCGCGTTCGTGACGATGTTCGCGACCGCGCGGGAGAGTTGCGGCTGGGCGACCGTGGCACCGGCGGCGCTCGGCAGGCCCTTCAACAGGCCCGCGACCTGGGTGCCGATAGAGGACGGGTCCGCGCCGACCGCCCGCAACAGCCCGGGCGCAGTCGATCCGTCGGTGCCGAGCAGCGCGACGAGCAGGTGTGCAGGCTCCACGGTCGCGTTACCCGCCCTGGTCGCCGCGCTGATGGCACCGGCGAGCACCTCACGGCTCTTCGTGGTCAGGATCTCAGTATTCATGCTGGTGTTCGGTATCCCCTCGATCGTTGGTTCAGATGGCCCACGAGGAACAACCCATCAGAGTTGAGTCTATTCCACTCAACTTCGGTTCGCATCCGTCAGAAGGGCTGGACAAGGTGAGATTCAACCCGTTCGCACCGTCTACGCCGACCTATTCCGGGACGAACACGTACCGCCCGACACATCGTCATAGGCGGTCGGCTCGCGCGCACGCGGAATTCCTATCAACTTCACACGCTGCATTTTTGCACTCTCTGCAGTGATCCATTATCGTGAAGAACGTGATCGAAACCGTCGGCCGTCGGGAGCGTAAGAAGCTCGAGACGCGGTTCGCGCTGCGCCGCGCCGCCCTGCGGCTGGTGGCCGAGAACGGTTTGGACCGCGTCACCGTGGCCGATATCGCGGATGCGGCAGATGTGTCGGTGCGCACCTTCTTCAACCACTTTCCTTGTAAAGAGGATGCACTGGTCGGCGCAGACCTGCACCGTCTGCAGAAGCTCCGCGCTGCGCTCACGGAGCAACCGTCCGACCGTGGGCCGATCGCGGCGCTGCGGGCGGTGATCATCGAACTCGCCGCGAAGCTGAGCGATTACCGCGAAGACCTCATCGCCGAGATGCGCGTGGTCCAGGCAAACCCGGCGTTGCGCGCGCGCGAGATGTCCGAGTTCGCGCAGTACGAAAGGGAACTCGTCGCAGAGGTGGCGCGAAGATCGGGAACCGACCCGGCCCGCGACCTCTACCCGCTGCTCACCGCTCGCGTCGCAGTGTCGGCGTTCCGAGCCGCACTGACGCTGTGGTGCACGATCGAGAACCCGCCCGAGCTCAGCAATCTCGTCGGTGAGGCCTTCGATCTACTCGCGCAGGGCCTGCCGCCGCCGCGATCAGCCTGACGCTGCGTCGCTGCGCAGCGGACCCGTCGCTGCACCCACCCACGTGACCATCCCCACCGCCCACGCGCATCGCCCGCGACGTGGGCCTGTGAACCCAGTGACAAGGACTCTGACCTATGACCGAAACCCTCGAACGCACCGGCGGGGAGCCACGCACTCACACCGGACCGATGAAGCTCCCGCCCCGCCGGGTCCTGGTGATCCTCATCGCGCTGATCCTCGGCATGATGCTCGCCGCACTCGACCAGACCGTGGTCGCCACCGCGCTCCCGACGATTGTCGGGACACTCGGTGGGGCGCAGCACATCTCATGGATCATCACGGCGTACATCCTTGCGTCAACGGTCTCCACCCCGCTCTGGGGCAAACTCGGTGACCTCTACGGCCGCAAGAGGTTCTTCCAGGCCGCGATCACGATCTTCCTGATCGGCTCGGCCATGTCCGGCCTCTCGACATCCATGCTGTGGTTAATCATCTCGCGCGCTATCCAGGGACTGGGCGGCGGCGGCCTGATCGTCGGAGCGCAGGCCATCGTCGGCGACGTCGTCTCGCCGCGCGATCGCGGGAAATACCAGGGGCTCTTCGGAGCCGTCTTCGCCGTGACCACGGTGATCGGCCCGCTGATCGGCGGCTTCCTGACCGAACACGTCAGCTGGCGCTGGGTGTTCTACGTGAACCTGCCGATCGGGATCGTCGCGCTGGTCGCCGCTGCCATCGTGCTGCCGGGCAACCTCACCCGCATCCGGCACGCCATCGACTACTGGGGCACCGTGTTGCTGGCGCTCGGCGTGACCGCGCTGGTGCTACTGACCAGCCTCGGCGGCACCAGCTATCCGTGGAACTCTTGGCAGACATACGTTTTCGGCGCGTGTGCCGCCGTTTTCCTGCTCGCGTGGGCCTTGGTCGAACGTCGTGCCGCGGAACCGATCCTGCCGCTGCGACTGTTCACCAACCGCGTGTTCGCCGCCACCAGCGCCATCGGTTTCGTGGTCGGCTTCGCGATGTTCGGCGCGATCACGTATCTGCCGGTGTTCCTGCAGGTCGCCAAGGGTGCCAGCCCCACCGGTTCGGGCATGCAACTGCTGCCGGTGATGGCCGGCATGCTGGTGACCTCCGTCGGCACCGGCTTTCTGATCACCCGCTGGGGTCGGTACAAGATCTTCCCCGTGCTCGGCACCGCGGTGATGACGGTCGGCCTGTACCTGCTCTCCACCGTCGGCGCGCACACACCGAACGGCCGCATGTACCTCTACATGGTGATCTTCGGCGTGGGCCTCGGCGGCGTCATGCAGGTACTCGTCATCGCGGTCCAGAATGCCGTGAAATACTCGGATCTCGGCGTGGCGACGGCCGGCGCCACCTTCTTCCGGTCGATCGGCGGCTCGTTCGGGACGGCGGTGTTCGGCGCGATCTTCGCGAATGTGCTGGGCAGCAGGCTCGCCACCGCCCTGCACGGCGCCGCGGTCCCCGCAGGGCTCGAGGGCTCCGTGAACCCGGCGGCGATCGCCACGCTGCCCGCGCCGATCCGCGAGGCCATCGTCGACGCCTACTCCTCGACCATCGGCACGGTCTTCCTATGGGCGACACCCGTTGCGGCCGTGGCATTCCTGCTGACCTGGCTGCTCCCGGAGATCCGGCTGCGGCATACCATCGGCGACACCACAGCCGATACGGTGATCACCCGTTCGGATGCGCCCGCGAGCATCGCGAGCCAACCAGATACCGCGAGCGGTACCCCCACCGCAGGCGAGGGCACCCACCGCACCGCCGGTCGCCATCGACAGGGTTGACGCACGGCGGCGTCATGGCCGGTGGTTTCGCCTATGACGCTGTTCGCGGCCGGCTTCGCCGGCCGGATGCGCTGCTGGTCCGTCACGCCTCAGCAGGGTCGCGCCGCAGTGAGCTACGAACTTCCATGAACATACCGTTCATAGTTCACATTTTCTATGGACATTGCGTTCGTCGGCGGTTATGGTGCACTGGTGACGCAGCTCACGGACCCGCACCTGCCCAGATCGCACGCTCGAACCGACGCCCGCCAGGCCGCCGGCCGAGCGGCCCCGCCCCGCGTCCTGGTCCTTGATTTCGACGGCACGGTCTGCCTGGGCGACGCGCCGGTCTGGGCCTACGCCGAGGCCGTGATCCACGAGATCGGCTCCGGGGCATCGCATCTGGCAGACTCTGCGTCCGCCATCCGGGGCGCGCTCGCCGCGTTCCTGCGCGGGACCGAACGCGCACCGCGCTATCTGGACGGCTATGCCGCCGTGGCCGCGATCACCGACGGTCTGGCCACGGACCGGCAGCGCGCCACGGCATACCGGGCGAGCCGCGAAGCGCTCGCGACCGGCGGCCTGGACACGCACGCACCGGCCGGGCTCGGTGAGCTGCTTGCCGAACTCGCCAGCACGGTCCATCGCGTGGTGGTGACGAATGCCCCGGCCGCCGGCGTCCGCGACACGCTCGCCACCCTCGGCCTCGGCGATGTGATCGACGAGGTCATCACCGATGCCCACAAACCGGACGGCTGGCGGAACCTGTTGCCCCGACTGCTCAATGGTCGCGCGCCGGCCGATCTCCTGGCCGTCGGGGATGTCTGGGCCAACGACATCGAACCGCTGCTCGACGCCGGGTGCTGCACGGCGCTCGTCGATCGATTCCGCCAGAACGCCGGCCCCGCACACCTGATCAGCAACACCCTGCCCGACATGTACGACGCGATCCGCCTCTGGGCGGCTCACCCGGATGCGTTCGTCGCGGCCCATCCGCCGCGCCCGATCGACGACCCCGCATCCGTCATCGAAACACGCTGACCGCCACCCACTCTCAAGAAAGCAGGAACTCCATGAGCATCCGCAGGCACACCACCTTCGCCGTCATCGGCATCGCGCTCGCCTCGTCCCTGGTGCTCGCCGGCTGCGGCGTCAAACAGGATTCCTCGTCCGAGACCGGTTCTGGATCAACCACTTCCGGGGCGACCAGTTCCGCCGCCGCGCCGTGCACCGGCAAGTCGAACGACAGCGCCACGGACCCGACGCAGCTCACGCTCGCGCTGGTGCCGTCCGGCGACGCGAAAAAGCTTGTGGAGACGGTGAAACCGCTCGAAGAAGCCTTGACACAGCGACTCGGCATTCCGGTGAAGGGCGTCATCACCCAGGACTACCAGGCGGCGGTCGAGGCGATCGGCAGCGACCAGGCCCAGATCGGCATGCTCCCGAGCCTGCAGATGAGCCAGGCGTGCGAGAAGTACGGTGCGGTCCCGGCTCTGCAGACCCAGCGCAAGGGCAAGTCCAGCTACGCCGCGCAGTTCATGACGAACAAGCCGGACAAGTACTGCACGGACACGCCGGTCAAGGGCGCCAATGGGATGCTCTACTGCAACGGCACGCAGTCCGGCACCGGCCCGGCCGGGCTGGACAGCATCAAGAAGATCAAGGGCGCGACGGTCTCGCTGCTGCAGGCCGCGTCGCCGGCCGGATACATCTTCCCCGTCGCCGCGATGCACAAGGAGGGCGTCGAGCTCAAGGACATCAAGGTGACGCAGGTGACGGCGAACGACGCGAGTGTGCTGGCCGTCTACAACGGGGACGCCGAGGTCGGCACCAGCTACTGGGACGCGCGCGAGGTGGTCGCGAAGGACACCCCGGACGTGGGGCAGAAGGTCGTCGTCTTCGCCCTCACCGACGAGATCCCGAACGACGGAGTGTCGTTGTCCGCCAACCTGTCCAAGGCATGGCAGACGAAGATCGCCACTGCGATGAAGGATTACGCGGCCACGCCGGACGGCGTGAAGGCCCTCACGGCCATCTACCAGATCACCGGGCTGGTCGACGCGAACCCGGCGAGCCTGCAGCGTACGTTGGACGCCGCCAAGTCGATCGGCTTGGGCTGAGGCCCGGGCTAGGTCCGCGGCCGATCCGGTCGCGGACCCGGCGGACCACGCAGTGCACGCGCGAACCCGCCGAATCGGAAGGGATGTTCCGGCAGGACTTTCTCGCAAGGAACAGCTCGGAAGGGACAGTGCCATGAGCCAGGCGCAGCAGGCGGCCGGCATCCGGTTCGACCACGTCGGCGTCACGTATGCGAACGGATTCGTGGGGCTGGACGACATCACCCTGCGGATCGACAGCGGTGAGATGGTCGCCGTCGTCGGTCTGTCAGGTGCCGGCAAGTCGACCCTGGTCCGTACGATCAACGGCCTGGTACCGATCAGCTCCGGGCAGATCACCGTCGGCGGCGTGGGCCTAAAAGACCTGCGCGGCAAGGGCTTACGCACCGTGCGCAGCGAAGTCGGCATGATCTTCCAGAGTTTCAACCTGGCCAAGCGCACCACCGTGATCAACAACGTCCTGATGGGGCGGCTCTACCACACCCCTGCCTGGCGAACCCTTCTCGCGGCGTGGAAACGCGACGACGTGGAACTCGCGATGCAGGCCCTCGAGCGGGTCGAGATCGTGCACAAGGCATACGCCAACGCCTCGGAGCTGTCCGGCGGGCAGCAGCAGCGCGTGGCGATCGCACGGTCGCTGGCCCAGCGTCCGCGGGTGATCCTGGCGGACGAGCCGACCGCCTCGCTGGATCCGCCCACCTCGCATGTCGTGATGCGGGACCTGCAGCGCATCAACGCGGAACTCGGCATCACCGTGGTGGTGAACCTCCACTTCCTCGATCTGGCACGGCGTTACGGACAACGCGTGATCGGATTGCGCGGGGGTCGGCTCGTCTTCGACGGGCCGGGCGCCGATGCGGACGCGGGCGTTTTCGAGTCGATCTACGGCCGGTCGCTGACCGCCGAGGACATGCTCCCGGGCCATCAGCAGGCAGCCGTATGACGACGCTCCCGATCGCGGTACCTCCTGCCGGCGATGCGCCGGGAACGGCAGGGCGGGCTTTCGGCGAGCACGGGCACTGGCCGCGTAAGCCGCGGACCTGGCCGCGCACGGTGGTGATCGTCGCGGTGATCTGCGCCCTCACCGCGTGGTCCGCGATCGCGATCCAGGTCGACCCGGCGACGCTCATCCGCAACGCGCACAACGCCTCGAATACGCTGGTGCAGCTGTTCCAGCCGGACTACACGTTCATCCCGGACACCGCTGACGCCCTGCTGGAGACCGTTCAGATGGCCGTCATCGGGACGGCCGTGAGTGTGGCGCTCGCGCTGCCGATCTCGTTTGTCGCCTCGCGGGTCACGAACCCGAGCACGGTGGTGCTCGGCATCGCCCGGTTCATCATGAACGTGGTCCGCAGCATCCCGGATCTGCTCTATGCAGCCGTATTCGTCACCGTCATCGGAACCGGCGCCATCTCAGGGGTTTTCGCCCTGGTGCTGTTCGATCTCGGCATCATGGTCAAGCTGATCTCCGAGGCCCTCGACGGGCTCGACCGCGGCGGGCAGGAGGCGGCCCTCGCGTCCGGCGCGACATGGCTGAAGGCCGACCGGATCGCCATGCTGCCCGAGGTCGCGTCGAGCTACATCTCGCAGACCATCTATGTCTTCGAACTGAACATCCGCGCGTCCACCGTGATCGGCCTGGTCGGCGCCGGGGGCCTCGGCATGTTGATCGACAAGGTGCGGACTTTCTATCAGTACCACTATCTTTCGACGATCATCCTCGAAGTCCTGGTCATCATTCTCGCGCTCGAACTGCTGAGCTCGGCCAGCCGGAAGCGTCTTCTCCTATGACGCCGATCGGTACCACGCCCGCGTCCGATCCGCCACGCGTCGCGGACGCACCACCGCCCGCGCATGGCACCGGCGGCCCGACCACCGGCCTCACCCCGGGCCTGCCTCCGGCCGCCCGCCCGAAGCGCCCGCACCACCGGCTGCGCCAGGTCGTGTGGGCGCTGGTGTCGGCCGTCGTCGTGGCCGCGTTCTGGAGCGTGGACATCAGCTGGGACTCGCTCGGGCACGCACCCGCGCGGTTGGTGCACTACATCGGCCTGATGTTCGGCCCGCCGGCGTGGGGCCAGCTGCCTGCCGCGGTGTCGGCGACCATGCTGTCGGTCGCGATGGCCTGGTTCGGCACGATGCTCGGCATCGTGATCTCGTTCCCGCTCAGCCTCCTCGCGACGCGCGGGCTGACGCCGGTGTGGGTTCGATGGCCGATCCGCGGGTTCTTCGCCGTGCTGCGCGCCGTGCCGGAGGTGGTGATCGCGGTCCTCATGTTGTCGGTCACCGGTCTGACCGCCTACACGGGGGCGCTCGCGATCGCGCTGGGATCCATTGGCACGCTGGGCAAGTGGGGATATGAGAGCTTCGAGGCCGTCGATCGCGGGGCCATCGAGGCCGCGAACGCGGCCGGCGCGAGCCGCGTCCAGGTGATGCGCTGGGGTGTGTGGCCGAATGCCCAGCCGGACGTGCTCGCGTTCTGGCTGTACCGATTCGAGATCAGCGTGCGCGCCTCGGCGATCCTGGGCTTGATCGGTGCCGGAGGCATCGGCAAGATGCTGATGGACAACATCCAGTTCCGAGTCTGGGATGTCGTCGGCATGTTGATGATCACGGTGGTGGCGATCACCATGATCATCGACCAACTGTCCGGGATGGTGCGCATCAGGATCATTACGGGGCGTTGGGACCTCCCGTTCGCGGCCAGGCTGCGCCGGCGGCGCACCGCGCGAGCGATAGCGAGCGCGCTCGACGGCACCGTGGCGCGAGCCGCGGCGAGCGACCTGGACGGCAGTGCGGCGCGAGCCGCGGCCGGTACTGCGGATTCGGAAGACCGGCGAAAGGCGGAAGAATGACCGCGGAGTTGCAGGTGCTGCACCTGTCCGACACGCATCTGCTGGGCGACGGGTCGCTGCACGTCGGGGTGACCGACACCGTGGCCGCACTGAACCGGGTGCTGAGGCGCGCCGACGCCCTTCGGCACATCGACGCGGTGGTGATGTCCGGCGACCTGACCGACGACGGGAGTGCGGAGTCCTACCGGCTGCTCCGCTCGACCGTCGAACCGTGGGCGCAGGATCGCGGCGCACAGGTCGTCTACGTCATGGGCAACCACGACGGCCGGGACGGGTTCGAGGCCGTGATCGGCCCGCGCACGGGCGTGTCAACGGTCCGCGGTGCGCGCTTCATCCGACTCGATTCGTCCGTACCCGGCTACGGCTACGGGTCGATCGACGCGGCGCAACTCGCTTGGCTCCGGAGCGAACTGGCGACGCCCGCCGAGCAGGGGTCGGTGGTCGTCATGCACCATCCGCCGGTCGGCGCGACCACGCCGCTGCTGCAGGCGCTCGAGCTCGAGAACCGCGACGAACTCTTGGATGTGCTGGCGGGCACCGATGTGCGCCTCGTCCTCGCCGGGCATTTCCACCACTCGCTCACGACCACGGTGCGCGGCATTCCGCTCATCGTGGCGCCCGGAATCACCAACACCACCGATGTGCTGGCGACACCCGGGCACGAACGTGCCGTGGTCGGCTCCGGGGCGGTTGTCGTCACCCTGCCGCTCACCGATGGGACAACGCACGACCCGAGAACATCGTCATATCCGATCGGAGATGTCCCGCCGCCGACGGCGCGCTTCTTCACGGCACCGTCGGCGCACGACGGCGACGAGGTGTACGACTTCAATCCGGCAGCGGTCGAGGCGCGCGCCGCGAAAGCTGGAAAACCCGGGAAACCCGGTGCGCCCCAGTGATTCCCGACCAGGCCCAGTCGCAACTCGGAGGGGTGATCGCGACCATCCGGTCGCGCATGCCCACCCTGCAACCGACCGAGCAGGCGGTCGCGGCCGTCCTGCTCGAACGATCCACGGAGATCGTCGAGCTGAATTCGCAACAGGTCGCGGACGCGGCCGGAGCGTCCCGGGCGACCGTCGTGCGTACCTGCCAGAGCCTGGGATTCGCCGGCTACCAACAACTTCGGGTGCTGTTGGCGCGTGATGCCGGCTACCGCGCCGCCGCCGCGGGCGGAGCGCCGAGTGCGGTGAACCCGTCGGATCCGGCGAGCGTGGTCCACGCCACCTTCCTGCACGTGGCGGCCACCGCCGCTCAGATGCCCGCCCTACTGAGCGCGGATGCCGTCGGCCGGGCCGTCGAGACGCTGGCCACCGCGCGCCGATTGCTCGTGGTGGGGAACGGCCTGTCCGCGCCGCTCGCGTCGGACATCGCCGCGCGGATGACGAGCATCGGGCGCCCCGCCGAGGCACCGACGGACGTGATGAACCAGCAGATCACGGCGCGCCTGTTGAGCGAGACCGATGTCATCCTGGTGATCAGCGGAAGCGGCGCCAACACATCCAGCGTGCGCGCCGCAGCCGCCGCGCGAGCGGCCGGAGCTGCCGTCCTGGCCATCACCGCATTCGATCGCACGCCGCTGACCGAGTTGGCGACGGTCAGCCTGATCGCGACCATGCCGGACCTCACGTTCCGCGAGGAGATCACACTGACCTCACGTCTACCGCAGGCCATATTGATCGAGGCGATCGTCGCGGCGCTCACCTTGCGCCTCGGCGAGTCCGCCGTCACGGCAAAGGCTTTGGCGCTCGACGCGCTCAGCGACAACCTGATGGAGTAGCGCTCTCCGGTGCGAGCGGGCGTCAGCGCCCGGGTCGCCAGGTAACGATCGCGGTGGTGTGGGAGCGCCAGGGCACGATGGCCTCACCGGCGTTGCCGCGCACCGCCACCATGTCGCCGCGGGTCGACCGGGTATGACGGTGTTCGGCGGCCACGGCCGCTCGGGCGGCGTCGAGATCAGCGCTGAGCTCCTCGAGGCGCTCCCGCAACGCGTCGACCTGGTTCTCCAACTCCATGATCCGGCGGATCCCGGCCCGATTCACGCCCTCGTCCTGGGACAGCCGCTGCACCTGTTGCAGCAGCTCGATATCGCGCGGCGAATAACGCCGCCCGCCGCCGGACGTGCGGCGCGGCGACACCAGGCCCTCACGGTCGTAGGAGCGCAGCGTCTGCGCGTGCATGCCTGCCAACTCCGCGGCGACCGAGATCACGAATATCGGTGTATCGAAACGGATCTCGCCGACGATCCGTCCGTCGGACCGCACCTGGTGGATCGGCCGGCCGGCGGCTGTGTCACGGCGCGGATACTCGGTTGCCATCACGCACCTCCTGTGGCGCCGGCGGACGCACCGGCCGTGGCGCCTGCTGTTCTGGTGGCCGCCGCACCAGTGGCCGCGGTGATGTGCGGCCGCGGGTCCGCCGTCTGAGTCTGTGCGAACGCTTCGAGCGCATCCTTCGCCGCGGCCGAAAGCCTGCTCGGCACCGCGACTTCCATCGTGACGATCAGGTCGCCGACATGGCCGTTCGCGCGCCGGATGCCCTTCCCCCGCACCCGGAGCTTACGTCCCGACGCCGTTCCCGGTGCGACCTTCAGCGACACCGGCGCCTCCAGCGTGGGGATCGTGATCGTGGTGCCGAGCGCCATCTCGGTGAAGGTGGCCGGCACGGTGAGCGTGAGATTGTCGCCGCTACGACCGAAGAGCGGATCCGGAGCAACCCGCACCACGACGAACAGATCCCCTGCGGCGCCGCCACCGACTCCCGGCTCGCCCTTGCCGGCCAGCCGGATTCGTTGCCCGTCTGCCACTCCCGCGGGAATGCGCGTATTCACCGTGCGCGGCGCGACGACGGTGCGCTGCCCGTGACAGGTCGGGCACGGCGTGTCGATCACGCTGCCCGTTCCGTGGCATGCCGCGCACGGCTCGGAGAACGCGAACGAACCCTCGTTGCGGCTGGTGAGTCCCGATCCCCCGCACACCGGACAGTTCCGCGGCGACGTCCCCGGCTGCGATCCGCTGCCGTGACAGGTCGGGCAGGTTCCGCGCTCCGAGAGACGCAACGAGACCGTGGTCCCGCGCACCGCGTCGCGGAACGGCAGCGACACTTCCGTCTCCACATCGGCCCCGCGCCGCCCGCGGGAGGCACGGCCGGCGCCCCCGCGCCGGCTGAACAGCCCGCCGAACAGGTCGCCGAACCCGCCGTCACCACCGGCGCCCGCATTCCGGAGCAGGTCCGAGAGATCGAATCCGCCGGCACCGCCTCGGTGCTGCCCACCCGCGGTGCCCGGGAATCCGCGGAACGCGCCGGATGCCGCCAGGCTCCGTGCTTCGTCATATGCCTTGCGGCGCTTGTCATCCGACAGCACGTCGTACGCCTCGGAGACGGACTTGAACTTCTCCTCGGCCTGTTTGTTGCCAGGGTTCTTGTCCGGGTGGAGGTCGCGCGCGAGCTTGCGGTAGGCCTTCTTGATCTCCGCCGTCGTCGCGTTTTTCGACACACCCAACGCGGCGTAGTAATCCTTCTCGAAGTAATCCCGCTCGCTCATCCGCTCGACCTCCCTCCCACTGAATCCTGACAGTCCATCGGCAGGCTAAGCGTCCTCGCCCGGCTCCGCTCCATCCTTCGACGCGGCTTCCGCGGTTTCCGCGGCGCCGCGCACCACCACCGGGTCGTTCGGCGACCCGAACTCTGCCGCGCCCTCCTCCGCATCAGCGGCGGCGGCACCGGCCGGTTCGGCATCATGTTCCGGTCCGGTGACCACGACCACCGCGGGCCGCAGCACGCGCTCGTCGAACTGATACCCGACGCGAAGCACCGCGGTCACCGTCGGGTGATCGACGTCCGGCGACGTTGCGAACTGCACCGCCTCGTGCACATTCGGATCGAACTCGTCGCCCTCGGCCCCGTATCGCGAAAGCCCCATCCGCTCAAGCGCTCCGGTGAACTTGTCGGCGACATTCTTGAAGCCGCCGACCAAGTCGCCGTGCTCCTCGGCGCGGTCGAGGTCGTCGCACACCCCCAGCAGTTCGGCAAGAACGGCAGCCTTGCCGGCCGAACCCGCCGCCAGCCGATCCCGCTCGACCCGCTTGCGATAGTTCGCGTACTCGGCCGAGAGACGTTGCAGGTCGGCCGTGCGCTCGGCCGCTTCCGCGCGAGCCGCCGCCAGCTCCTCAGAGTTCGCGGTGACCGTGGCGGTCACCTGTTGGCTCGCGTTCGCCGGATCGGCGGGATTCGCCTCAGCCGATCCCGGTTGCGGAATCGAACCGGACGCCGATCCGGTCCGGACCTGCCCCGTCTTGGGATCGATCCGCCGGTTGTCCTTCACCGATATGTGGCCCTCGTGGTGTTCGTCCTCCCGGCCGCCCGGAACCCGCGAGCCCCGGCCCGCACCGGATCCGAATGTGGTCACTTCGGCTCGTCCTCCACGATCTCCGCGTCGACGATGTCGTCATCGCTGCTGCCCGCAGAACCGCCCGCGCCAGCCGCGCCCGCAGCACCTGTCGCGCCGTCACCGGACATGCCCGCGGCGCCGGCGGCCGTGAAGCCGTCACCGGCAGCCCCGCCTGCGCCAGTCGAGGACTGCGCGTTCGCGTACAGCGCCGAGCCGAGCTGCTGCGACTCGTTCGCCAGCTCCTCGACCGCCGACTTCACCGCCGCGATATCGGTGCCCTTCAGGGCCTCGTTCACCTTCGTGATGCAGGCCTTGACGCGCTCCTTCGGCTCCTCCGGCAGCTTCTCGTCGTTGTCCTTCAGGAACTTCTCGGTCTGGAAGACGAGCGCCTCGGCCTGGTTACGGACCTCGGCCTCCTCGCGACGGGCCTTGTCCTCGGCGGCGTGCGCCTCGGCGTCCTTCATCATGCGATCGATCTCGTCCTTCGGCAGCGCGCTGCCGCCGGTGATCGTCATCGATTGTTCCTTGCCGGTGCCCAGATCCTTGGCGGAGACGTGCACGATCCCGTTCGCGTCGATGTCGAAGGTGACCTCGATCTGCGGCACATTGCGCGGCGCCGGGGGCAGCCCGGTGAGCTCGAACATGCCGAGTTTCTTGTTGTAGGCGGCGATCTCACGCTCGCCCTGGAACACCTGGATCTGCACGGACGGCTGGTTATCTTCGGCGGTGGTGAAGATCTCGGACCGTTTGGTGGGGATCGTGGTGTTGCGTTCGATGAGCTTGGTCATCACGCCGCCCTTGGTCTCGATGCCGAGCGACAATGGCGTGACGTCCAGCAGCAGAACGTCTTTCACCTCCCCCTTGAGCACGCCGGCCTGCAGTGCCGCGCCGACCGCGACGACCTCGTCCGGGTTCACGCCCTTGTTCGGTTCGCGGCCGCCGGTGAGCTCCTTGACCAGGTCGGTGACGGCCGGCATACGGGTGGAGCCGCCGACCAGCACCACATGGTCGATCGCGGACACGCTGATGCCTGCGTCCTTGATCACCTGATGGAACGGGTTGCGGCAGCGGTCGAGCAGATCCGAGGTGATCTTCTGGAACTCGGCGCGCGACAGCGACTCGTCCAGGAACAACGGGTTCTTCTCGGCGTCCACCGTGATGTACGGGAGGTTGATCGAGGTCTGCTGCGAGGACGAGAGCTCGATCTTGGCCTTCTCCGCGGCTTCGCGGATGCGCTGCATGGCCATCTTGTCCTTCGTCAGGTCGATGCCATGTGCAGCCTTGAACTTCTCCACCAAGAAGTTCACGACCCGGTCGTCCCAGTCGTCCCCGCCGAGGTGGTTGTCGCCGTTGGTGGCCTTGACTTCGACCACGCCGTCACCGATCTCGAGCAGCGAGACGTCGAAGGTGCCGCCGCCGAGGTCGAAGACCAGGATGGTCTGTTCCTTGTCGCCCTTGTCCAGCCCGTAGGCGAGCGCGGCCGCGGTCGGCTCGTTGACGATGCGAAGCACGTTGAGCCCCGCAATCTCGCCGGCCTCCTTGGTGGCCTGCCGCTGCGCGTCGGAGAAGTACGCGGGAACCGTGACGACGGCGTCGGTCACGTCCTCGCCCAGGTACGACTCCGCGTCGCGCTTGAGCTTTCCGAGAATCCGCGCCGAGATCTCTTGCGGCGTGTACTTTTTGCCGTCGATGTCGACGGACCAGGTGGTGCCCATGTGGCGTTTGACGGACCGGATGGTGCGGTCCACGTTGGTGACGGCCTGCCGTTTCGCCACTTCGCCGACGAGCACCTCGCCGTTCTTGGCGAAGGCGACGATCGATGGCGTGGTGCGGGCGCCTTCCGCGTTCGCGATGACGGTGGGTTCGCCACCCTCGAGTACCGAGACGACCGAGTTGGTGGTCCCGAGGTCGATTCCGACGGCACGCGACATGTTTGTCCTCCTGCAACGTTGGGCGACGCCGCGTCACGGCGCCAGGGATTCGCGTTGTGTCCAGTGCCTCCCAGCATACCTGAGCCGATCCGACTCAACTACTGCATCTTGCGTCACAGCGACTCAACTTTCCGTGTAACGTCGACTCCCGGCCCGCGTATTCCCACCGCATATGACGGGCATGACGTTGTTCGTGTCCTCGCCGGTTCCGGAGCGGACAACACCAGGGGCGCCGTCCGTGCACACTGGATACTGGTGTCATCGGGACATACTGGTGTCATCGCGACACCACGCGACTCCCACGAAGGGGCACTGATGCGCACATCCGCACGCCTGATTGCCGGTTCTGCCGCGCTCGCCGCGGCATTGCTCGTGACCGTGCCCACCACCGCGA
>OFTX01000271.1_pt1 | contig 30972 bp, 27 predicted proteins | sample 1775051 | NCBI WGS metagenome assembly OFTX01 (sample SAMN08195772, study PRJEB24354) | sludge metagenome | isolation source: sludge from phenol fed wastewater aerobic bioreactor A | place: India: Nagpur | collected 2016-09-15
CGCGAGTGCGCGTAGCAGGGAAGAATCATCCGTCAGGGCTTCCGCCAGCATACCGAGGTGCGTCAGACACACTGCGGAAAGCCCGGCGAGCGTCTCGTCCGCGCTTTTCCGGAACCGGCCGGCCAACACGCTAATTGCTCGCGCTTCGGCTTTGTCCCGAACCGCGCACATTGCGCAATCGTCACGCCCGGCAGGCTGCGCGGCGTCGTACCGGCCGCACACTCAACCCATAAGGATCGGTAGGAAACATGGCGAAGCAGATCAGCTTCGATACGTCGGCGCGTGCGGCACTGCAGCGCGGTGTCGACAAACTGGCCGACGCGGTGAAGGTCACGCTCGGCCCGCGCGGGCGATACGTGGTGCTGGACAAGAAGTTCGGCGGCCCGACGGTGACCAATGACGGCGTGACGATCGCGCGCGACATCGACCTGGCGGATCCGCGGGAGAACCTGGGCGCGCAACTCGCGAAGACCGCCGCGACGAAGACCAACGACGTAGCCGGTGACGGGACGACCACCGCGACCGTGCTGGCACAGGCACTGATCACCGAGGGGCTGCGCAACGTCGCCGCGGGAGCCGATCCGATGGCGCTGCGCGCCGGGATGGCGGCGGCGGCGGCGAAGGTCGGCGAGGTGCTGGCCGCCGCGGCGACGCCCGTCGCGGGTGACCCCGAGCGGGTGCGGCAGGTCGCTACCATCGCTTCCCGTGACGAGGAGATCGGCGCACTCATCGGCCAAGCTGTCGAGAAGGTCGGCGCGGACGGTGTGGTGACCGTCGAGGAATCGTCCGGGCTGCACACGGAACTCGAGTTCACCGAGGGGATGCAGTTCGACAAGGGCTTCATCTCGCCGTATTTCGTCACCGACGCCGAGGCGAGCGAAGCCGTCCTCGAGGATGCCGCGGTGCTGCTGGTGCGCGAGAAGATCTCGTCCCTGGCGGATCTGTTGCCGATGCTGGAGAAGGTCCTCGCCGACAACAAGCCGCTGCTGATCGTCGCCGAGGACGTCGAGGGCGAGGCGCTGGCCGCGCTCACCGTCAACGTGCTGCGCAAGACGATCAAGGCCGTCGCCGTCAAGTCGCCGTTCTTCGGTGACCGGCGCAAGGCCTTCATGCAGGATCTGGCCATCGTGACGGGCGCCGAGGTGGTCTCCGCGGAGGTCGGTCTCAAGCTCTCTGAGGTCGGCACCGACGTCCTCGGATCCGTGCGGCGGGTGGTGGTCACCAAGGACACCACGACGCTGGTCGACGGCGGTGGTTCGGCCGAGGCGATCGCGGACCGCGCCGACCAGATCCGGCGCGAGATCGAAGACACCACCTCCGACTGGGACCGCGAGAAGCTCCAGGAGCGGCTGGCGAAGCTGGTCGGCGGGGTCGCCGTGGTGAAGGCCGGGGCCGCGACCGAGACGGAGGTCAAGGAGCGCAAACATCGCATCGAGGACGCGGTGTCGGCCACCAAGGCAGCCGTCGCGGAGGGGATCATCGCGGGCGGCGGTTCGGCGCTGATCCACGCGGCATCGGCCCTCGAAGGGGACCTCGGTCTGGCGGGGGACCAGGCGCTCGGCGTCGCAATCGTGCGGCGGGCGCTGAGCGCCCCTGCGTACCGGATCGCCGCGAACGCCGGCGTGGAAGGTTCCGTGATCGTCGCGCAGATCGCGGCGGCGGCGCCGGGCCACGGGTACAACGCGGCGACCGGTGAGATGACGGATCTGTTCGCGGCCGGCGTCGTCGACCCCGTCAAGGTGACGCGATCCGCCGTCGAGAATGCCGCGTCGATCGCGGGAATGGTGCTGACCACCGAGTCGACGGTCACCGACATCCCGGAGGCCAAGCCGGCCGCGCCGGCCGGGGGACACCACCACTAGCGGCAGCGCAATCACAAGGCGTCGAGGGGCCGGTTGTCCGGCGGTGTGGGATCGGCATGCCACCCGGAGGGCCGGCCCTTCAACGTTCCTCGCGGTCGTTGCGGGGCGTTCGGTGACCGCTGCGCCGATCGTGGAAGGTGTCCTCCGAACGTATGATGTGACACAGCGCTGCGTGAGACGTAGGCTCTCCGGTGATGAGCGCCACACCCGATCGAGAAAGCCGCCCGTACATGCGGTGCATGCGGGCCCTCGGCTCAGGGGGCTGCAGCGAGGATCTGCTGCCGTTCGCTCTCGGAGAGGCCTCCCCAGATCCCGTACGGCTCGTGTACCTGCAGCGCGTGCCGGCGACATTCCAGCAGAGCCGGGCACCTCGAGCAGATCGCCTTCGCCTTCGCCTCGCGCCGTGCGCGCGCCGGTCCGCGTTCGCCTTCGGGGTGGAAGAAATAGGAACTGGACATGCCGCGGCATGCGGCGTGGAGTTGCCAGTCCCACAGATCGGCGTTGGGCCCAGGAAGGCGCCTGGTGTCTGCCATCACGTTCCCCTTTGTGACCTCGGGCGTCCCGACTCGCACACCACCGACGAAGGGGGAGGCCGGAACGACCGTGGCATCGCACCGCGTCCTGGGCCATCCCTGCTTCCACCGGATCCGCGGCGGTGCCGGGGCTGCAGTTTTCTCGACCATAGATCGCCATCCGATCATGATCAAGGCCTGCCGCGCAGACCGGTTGCGGACAACGGGCGATGCGCCGGTTCCGTTTCGTGGTAGGTAAGACTCGTGAGAGGAACGTGTGACCTGTGACAACCGCCTTGGTCTGTGATGAGCGCCGCAGCGTGCGGGAGAACCTGCTGAAAGTCATGTCGCAGGTCGCGTCGGTGGGCACCGTGGAGACGGTCGCCAGCGGGGACGAACTCCTCGTCGAGTACGGCCGGCAGGCCGCCGACATCGTCTTGATCGGAACCCAACGGGCGCTGACCACCGGCATCGAGGCGGCGCGGCGCCTGCTGGCGGCGCATCCCGCGGCGGTCGTCATCGTATTCGGCGCGCCCGACGACGCGCCCTCCATTGCTGCGGCGATGGCGTGCGGTGTACGGGGCTTTCTGCGCTGGGACGTGACCGGCCCGGAACTGCTCACGGCGCTCGCCGACACCGTCACCAGCACCGGACTGCCCAATCCGCGGGACGCCGTCGACGGTGAGTCACCACTCACCGAACGCGAGCTCCAGGTGTTGCGAGGAATGAGCCGCGGTCAATCCAACGGCGAGATCGGCGAGGAGCTGTTCCTGTCCGAGGACACCGTCAAGACCCACGCCCGGCGACTGTTCCGCAAGCTCGGTGCGCGCGACCGAGCGCACGCGGTCGCGGTCGGCTTCCGGCGCGGACTGGTCGCCTGACAGCGCGCACCGGAGCACACCTTACGATGGGATCTGGTCCCGACGATCCCGGCTGGAAGGGCGCTCATGACATCCCATCCGTCGCAGGTCGGTGAAGGCGAGGAAACCGACGGCAAGTTCGCGCTCATCGGGCTCACCTATGACGACGTTCTGCTGCTGCCGGACGAGTCGGATCTGATCCCCAGCGAGGCGGTGACGGCCACCCGCTTCACCCGGCGCGTCCAGCTCAATATCCCGCTGGTCTCCAGCGCGATGGACACCGTCACCGAATCGCGCATGGCGATCGCCATGGCCCGGCAGGGCGGGATCGGCGTGGTGCACTACAACATGCGTCCGGACGACCAGGCCGCGCAGGTCGAGACCGTGAAGCGGTCCGAGGCGGGCATGGTCACACATCCCGTCACCTGCGCGCCGGAGGATACGTTGGCCGACGCCGACGCGCTCTGCGCCCGCTTCCGCATCTCCGGCGTGCCGGTCACCGACGCGGACGGGCACCTGGTCGGCATCATCACCAACCGAGACATGCGCTTCGAGACGGATATGACGCGGCCGGTGCGCGAAATCATGACGCCCATGCCGCTGGTCACCGCGTCGGTGGGCGTCGCGCCGGACGATGCGCTGAACCTGTTGCGCACCAACAAGATCGAGAAGCTGCCGCTGGTGGATGCGGAAGGTCGGCTGCGCGGGCTGATCACCGTGAAGGACTTCGTCAAGACCGAGCAATACCCTCTTGCAGCCAAGGACACCTCCGGGCGGCTGCTCGTCGCGGCCGCCGTCAGCGTGGGCGACGCAGCCTTCAAGCGAGCCATGGGCCTGGTCGATGCCGGTGTGGACGTGCTCACCGTCGACACCGCACACGGTCATTCGCGGGCCGTCGCCGACATGGTCGCGCGGCTGGTGAAGGAACTGGACGGCAAGGTCGACGTGGTCGGCGGCAACGTGGCCACCCGCGCCGGCGCGCAATCGCTCATCGATGCCGGCGCCGATGCGGTCAAGGTCGGGGTCGGGCCCGGGTCCATCTGCACCACCCGGGTCGTCGCCGGTGTCGGGGTACCGCAGATCACGGCGATCTACGAGGCCGCCAAGGCCTGCCGGCCGGCCGGCATCCCGCTCATCGGCGACGGGGGTCTCCAGTACTCCGGCGATATCGCCAAGGCCATCGCCGTCGGCGCGGATTCCGTCATGCTCGGGTCGCTGCTGGCCGGGGTCGAGGAGTCCCCGGGGGAGCTCATCTTCGTCGCCGGCAAGCAATACAAGACCTATCGCGGCATGGGCTCGCTCGGCGCCATGCGGTCGCGTAGCTCGTCGCGGCGCGCTGCGGCCGCGCCCGGCCGGCGGTCCGAGGCCGCCGATGCCGGTCCGGTGGCCGGCGGCTATTCCCGCGGCCGGTACGGGCAGCATGACGTCCTGTCCGACGACAAGCTCGTGCCGGAGGGGATCGAGGGACGGGTGCCGTACCGGGGTCGGCTTGCGGATGTCACGCATCAACTCGTCGGCGGTCTGCGGGCGGCGATGGGCTACACGGGCTCGCACACCATCGACCGTCTGCAGCAGGCGAAGATCGTTCGGATCACCCCCGCGGGCCTGCGCGAATCGCATCCGCACGACATCACCATCACGGCCGAGGCCCCCAACTACTTCGATCGCTAACCGCCGCATGGATCCACGCGGCGGCAGGCACGACGATGGCGATGTTGTTGCTGAAGTGACCCGAGGTACAAACTTCATCCGTGCGGCCGACGGCGGCCCCGAAGGCGCGAGGAGAGAACATGCCGGAGAGTGTGGAGATCGGCATGGGCCGGCAGGCCCGACGCACCTACGATCTCGCCGATATCGCCATCGTGCCGTCGCGCCGCACCCGTTCATCGGCCGAGGTTTCAACGGCGTGGCAGATCGACGCGTACCGCTTCGGCATCCCGCTCGTCATGGACTCGTCGGACGCGGTGGCGTCACCGGCGATGGCGGTCGAGGTGGGGCGGGCCGGTGGCCTCGGCGTGATCAATGCCGAGGGGCTGTGGGCCCGGCATGCCGATCCCGAGGCGGTGATCGACGAGATCGTCCGGATAGCAAGCGATTCCGATGATCCGGATGCGGCGACGGCGGCGTTGCAGCGCGCGTACGCCGCGCCGATCGATGACGACCTGCTGGCCGCCGCCATCGCGACCGTCAAGGACGGCGGGTCGACGGTTGCTGCCCGGGTGTCCCCGCAGAACGCGGCGGAACTCGCGCAGCGGGTGATCCGTGCGGGCATCGACCTGCTGGTGCTCCAGGGGACCATCGTATCGGCCGAACACGTGCTGCGCGGCGGGGAGCCGCTCAACCTCAAGTCCTTTATCGCCAATCTGGACGTGCCGGTGATCGTCGGCGGCGCGACCAACTACCAGACGGCCACCCATCTGATGCGCACCGGCGCGGCGGGCGTCATCGTCGGCACCGGCGCGGGGGTGGCGTCGACCACCGACGAGGTGCTCGGGATCGCGGTGCCCATGGCGACGGCGATCGCCGACGCCGCGGCCGCGCGCCGCGACTACCTGGACGAAACGGGCGGGCGGTACGTCCACGTCATCGCGGCCGGCGACATCGCGACGAGCGCGGACATCGCCAAGGCCGTCGCCTGCGGCGCGGACGCCGTCATACTCGGTGAACCCCTGGCAGCATGCGATCTCGCGCCGGCGCACGGCTGGTACTGGCCGCATCAGGCCTCGCACCCGGCGCTCCCGCGTGGGATCGCGGTGCCGTGCGGGCTCGCGGACACGCCGCTCGAAGAATTGCTGTACGGGCCAGCGCGCGGGGCGGAGGGTCGCACGAACCTGTTCGGTGCACTGCGGCGTGCCATGGCGAAGGCGGGATACTCCGATGTGAAGGAGTTCCAGAAGGTCGGCCTGATCACCGTCACCGGCACTGCGTAGATGACCATCCGGCCTTTGCCTGCGCCCGCCGGTCGGCCGCCCGCCGGTCGGCCGATTGCCGAGCCGCTCGTCGCCGAACCGCTCGTCGCGGCGCTGGACGTCGGCGGCACCATGATCAAGGCAGGCCTCGTCGGGTCGGACGGCACCGTGCACCACTCCGAGCGTCACCCGACCGGCGTCCGCCGCGGGCCGGACGCCGTCATCGAGGCGATCCTGGGTGTGGCACACGGGCTGGCGCGACGGGCGCCCGTGCGCGGCATCGGCCTCGGCGTTCCGGGCATCGTCGACTCTGCGGCCGGAATCGCGCGCTATGCAGCCAATCTCGGCTGGCGGGACGTGCCGTTCGCGCGCCTGCTTACGCAGCGGCTGGGCCTGCCCGCAGTGCTCGGCCACGACGTGCGCAACGGCGCGCTCGCGGAGGCGCGGCTGGGGGCCGGCGCCGGCATTCCGTCGGTGTATTTCCTGGCGATCGGCACCGGGGTGGCCGGCGGCCAGGTGTCCGGCGGGGTCGTGGACGATGGAGCATCGGGGCAGGCCGGCGAGATCGGGCACCTGGTGGTCCGCCCGCGCGGGCCGCGGTGTAACTGCGGAAATCGAGGATGCCTCGAGGCGATCGCGTCCGCGTCGCGTATCGCGGCGGCATACCGACGGCGTGCCCGGACCCGTGGCAGCGCCGCCGATGTCGCACGGCTCGTCGACGACGGAGATCCGACGGCGCGCGCCGTCTGGGCCGAGGCGATCGCGGCGCTCGCCGACGCGCTCGCAGCGCAGATCGTGCTGGCCGACCCGGGGTGCATCGTGATCGGTGGCGGCTTGTCGTTGGCGGGTCCGACGCTCTTCGACCCGCTGCGCGCGGCCCTGCCGCAGCGCCTGACGTTCCGGGAGCCGCCGCCGATCCGCCCGGCGGTGCTCGGCGATCGCGCCGGTATGGTCGGCGCCGCGCTCCGCGCCTGGGATGTGTTGCTATGAGGCGGTTCTCGACCGAAGCAAGGAGCGCACCATGACCACCTTCCCGATGCTGCTGACCGGCGCGCGCGTCGTCACCCCCGAGGCCGTTCTTGATGCGGGCGTCGTGCTGATCGCCGACGGGACCATCGTCGCCGTCCTGGACGAGGAACGGGACAAGGTCCGCCTCGGCCCTCTTGCGCAGGACATCCTGCGCAGCGCCGAGCGGGTGGAGTTGTCCGGCGGATACCTCGTGCCCGGTCTCGTCGACCTGCACGTCCACGGAGCTGCACAGGCCGGATATGACGACGGAGCACGCGCCATCGCGACGGCCGTTCAGGCGCACCGACGCCACGGAACCAGCACGACCCTGCTGTCGCTGATCACCGCCACGCCCGATCGCATGGTGGAGGCGATCCGCGGCGCCGTCGACGCGGCGAGCACCGACCCGCGGATCCGCGGTATCCACCTGGAGGGCCCGTTCCTCGCGGACAGCCGGCGCGGCGCGCACGATCCGACGAAGCTGCTCGCGCCGGACCCGGCGGTGCTGGACCGATTCTTAGGCGCCGGACAGGGCCTGATCCGCATGATCACCATGGCCCCGGAACTGCCCGGCGGGCTCGACCTGGTGCGGGCCATGGTGTCCCAGGGCGTGCATGCCGCCGTCGGCCACTCGGACGCCGACTATGCCCAGGCCGCAGCGGCTTTCGCCGCGGGCGCGGACATCGTCACCCACGCGTTCAATGCGATGCGGCCGCTGCATCACCGCGATCCCGGCGTGATCGCCGCGGCGCGCGATGCCGGCGCCGTGCTGGAGGCGATCAACGACGGCGTGCACCTGCACGACGCCACGGTGCGACTGCTGCACGCCGTGGCGCCGGACCGACTCGCCCTCATCACCGACGCGATGGCGGCCGCCTGCGCCGCGGACGGCCACTACCTGCTCGGCTCACTGGACGTGGACGTCGAGGGCGGCGTGGCGCGACTGTCCGAGGGCGGGTCCATCGCCGGATCGACTCTCACCATGGACCGCGCCCTGCGCCGGGCCGTCACCGAGGTGGGCCTGGACATTGTCGACGCCGTGAACGCGGCGACCCGGGTGCCCGCCCGGTTCCTCGGCCTGGAACGCGAGATCGGTGCCGTGGAACCGGGTCTCGCCGCGGACCTCGTCATATTCGATGACGCTTGGCAGGTGCGTGCGATGCTGCTGGCCGGCGCCTGGGCCGACGAGCGGCGGCCATGACCCCGGCCCCCACCCACCGTTCCCGCACCAGTACGCAAGGAGACCGACCGCGATGAACACTCCCGCGAATGCCCACCGCCCGGTCGTGGTGGTCGACTTCGGCGCCCAGTACGCGCAACTCATCGCGCGCCGGGTCCGCGAGGCCCACGTGTACTCGGAGATCGTCCCGTGCACCGCGCCGCTCTCGACGCTGCTCGCGAAAGACCCTGCGGCGGTGATCCTTTCGGGCGGGCCGGCCAGCGTGTACGCGGACGGCGCGCCGGACGTGGACCGGGGACTGTTCGACGCCGGCGTACCCGTCCTCGGCATCTGCTACGGCTTCCAAGCCATGACCACGGCGCTCGGCGGGGAGGTGGACCGCAACGACCGCAGCGAATACGGCGCGACGGAGCTGGCCGTCGCGCGGCAAGATTCCACGCTGCTCCGCGATCTCCCGGAACGGCTGACCGTGTGGATGAGCCATCGCGACTCCGTCGTCCGAGCCCCGGACGGATTCGCCGTCACCGCATCGACGGCCCACACCCCGATCGCCGCGTACGAAAACCGCGCCGGGCGGCTCGCCGGGGTGCAGTTCCACCCGGAGGTGCTGCACACCGAGCACGGTCAGCGGATCCTCGAACACTTCCTGTACGACGTCGCGGGTCTCGCCCCCGATTGGACGGCGCAGGGCATCCTCGCCGAGCAGGTCGCGGCGGTGCGCGCCCAGGTCGGCGACGCCCGGGTGATCTGCGCCCTGTCCGGCGGTGTCGATTCGGCGGTCGCCGCGGCCATCGTGCATCGCGCGGTGGGCGATCAGCTCACCTGCGTGTTCGTCGATCACGGCCTGCTGCGGGCGGGGGAGCGGGAGCAGGTCGAACGGGACTATGTGGCGGCCACGGGGATCCGGCTGGTGACCGTCGACGCCTCGCGAACATTCCTGGACGCGCTGGCGGGCGTCACCGAACCGGAGCGCAAACGCAAGATCATCGGCCGGGAGTTCATCCGGACGTTCGAGCGGGCCGCGGCCGAGCTGGTCGCCGAGGCCTGCTCGGGGTCGGATGGGTCCGGGCCGGTCAAGTTCCTGGTCCAGGGCACGCTCTATCCGGATGTGGTCGAGTCCGGCGGCGGCACCGGCACCGCGACCATCAAGTCGCACCACAACGTGGGCGGGCTGCCCGAGGACCTCGATTTCGAGCTCGTGGAGCCGCTGCGCACCCTGTTCAAGGACGAGGTCCGGCTGCTGGGCGCCGAACTCGGGCTGCCGCCGGAGATCGTGTCGCGGCACCCGTTCCCCGGCCCCGGCCTCGGCGTGCGGATCATCGGCGAAATCACCGCCGAACGGCTCGAGATCCTGCGCGCCGCAGACGCTATCGTCCGCGCGGAGATGACGGCCGCCGGCGTGGACGGCCAGATCTGGCAATGCCCGGTGGTGCTGCTCGCCGACGTGCGATCGGTCGGGGTGCAGGGCGACAGCCGCACCTACGGGATGCCGGTGGTGCTGCGGCCGGTCACCAGCGAGGACGCGATGACGGCCGATTGGGCACGGCTGCCCGACACGCTGCTCTCCCGCATCGCGAATCGCATCACCGGGGAGGTCGACGAGATCACCCGCGTGGTCCTCGATGTCACCAGCAAGCCGCCGGGCACTATCGAGTGGGAGTAGCGCGCGGCCCGCGCCCGGACGACGATGCGCACGTGCCTGGTGCGATCAGCAACGAGTATGACGCCGTTCGGCGCACAGCGCCGGGGCCCGCATCGCCCGCCCGCACCACCGGGGGCGCAGGACGCGGCGCGGCTTCTGCAGCCCCGACGGGCCGCCGCGCCGCCGCGCTCGTCGTGGTGCTGGGGGCACTGTCGGCGTTCGGGCCGCTCTGCCTGGACATGTACCTGCCGTCGCTGCCGGCGCTGGCGCCCGCCCTGCACTCGACAGACTCGGCCGCCCAGTTGACCCTGTCGGCCTGCATTCTCGGGCTCGCGCTGGGGCAGGCCGTTGCCGGGCCGGGGTCCGACCGAGTCGGCCGGCGCATCCCGTTGTTGGTGGGCGTCGCGCTGTTCACAGTGGTGTCTGCCGCCTGCGCCGTCACCACGTTCATGCCGCTACTGATCGTGTTGCGCTTTGTGCAGGGCATCGGCGGGGCAGCCGGCATCGTCATCGGCCGCGCGGTGGTCGCCGACCTGTTCGCCGGCCGGGCCGCGGCGTCCTATTTCGCGGCGATGGCGGCGATCAACGGATTCGCCCCGATCCTCTCTCCGATCGTCGGCGGCCAGATCCTCCGGGTCGGCACGTGGCGGACCGTCTTTGTGGTATTGGCGGTGATCGGGCTCGTGCTGGTGATCGCCACGTATGTCGTCATCTCCGAAACCCTGCCACGCGAGCGGCGAGGTGCTGGCGGGCTACGTGGCACGGCGGCGGCGTTCGGCACCGTGCTGCGTGACCGCGGCTACCTCGGATACACCATGTCCGGCTGTCTCGTCGCCGCGGCGATGTTCGGGTACATCTCCGGGGCGCCGTTCCTGCTGCAGGACGGATTTGGCCTGTCCCCGCAATGGTTCTCGGTGTGCTTCGGGGCGAACGGCACGGGCATTGTCCTCGCCACCTGGCTGGGCCGGCACCTGTTGCGGCACATCGATTCGGCCGTGATCCTCCGCGCCGGGCTCGCGCAATCCGGGATCGGCGCGGTGTTCCTTGCCGTGGCCGTCTTCGGGCATCTTGGCCTGTGGCCGGTGCTCGCCGCGTTCTTCGTCATGGTGTCCGCGGTCGGGCTTGCGTGGCCGCAAGCCGCCGCGCTCGCCATGGATCGACACCGCCCGATCGCGGGCGCCGCGTCCGCGGTTTTCGGCCTCGCACAATGGATCCTGGCGGCGGCCGCCGCGCCGCTTGTCGGCCTCGGGGAGCGCGCGGAAGGGAAGGCCGTCGCCGTCGTCGCGCTCGTCTGCGTTGCCGTGGCCGCAGGATTCCTCGCATTGACGCGGCGGCGCGGATCACCCCGGGTTGCGTAGTGTGGCCCGGGGCGATCCCTCGGTGCTGGTTGGTGCCGTGCGCTACTGGAGCGCGTCCTCGAACGCGTTCGCGATCACGGCATAGCCGGCGTCGGTCGGGTGGATGTCGGTCGGGTACGCATCGGTCGGCGTCGCCGACGTGCAGAAGTACACCAAGTGCCCACAGTCGAAGGTGCTGGCGTTGCGCACGTTGATCGGCACGAAGGCGTCCGCCACCGCGGCGAAGTGCACGAGCGCCACCGCGGCGATGCTCAGGTCGAAGGCGACGGCCGGGATATTGCTCGCCGGGTACGCGTGGCCGAACGGGTTGTATGGAAGAAGGACCACGATGGTCGCGAAGGGCGCTGCGCTGCGCAGCCTGCCGAGGATCGTCGAGAGGTTGTTGCGCATCGTCTTCAAAACCGGAGCCAGGGCCGGGCAACTCGGATTGGTCAGGCATCCGCCCACGATCGGAAGAACATCGTTCGCGCCGATGGACAGCGTGATCAGGCCGCGATCCCACCACGGGCGGCTCTTGAGAAACGCTGTGGCGGCGGCCAATTGGGAACCGGAATAGGGCCACGTGCCCAATCCGGACGCCGCAGCGGGGCAGGTATGTCCGCCGATCCCAAGCATGGTCGTCGTGGACTCACCCGGGCAGGAGAGGTTCGTCGTCGATCCGGTGAGATGGAGGTCGGCCGCAAGGATCTGGGTGTACCCGGCGAAGTCCGCGGGATTGTGGTTCTGCTCGAACGCGACAAGATTGGCGGCCGAATACCCGAACCCCAACGAGTCGCCCAGCGACAGGTAGTACTGGTAGCTCGGCACGCTGCGTACCCAATCCGGCGCGGGAGCCACCGCGGCGACCGCAGCCGCAGGAGCCACCGAGGTCGCCGAGGCCGCCGGGGCGACGACCGCCGTGGTGATCACAGCGGCCGACACAGCGATCGCTGCGGCCGAACTGAGCCCGGCAATTCGTGACAGACGCATCAGGGAACCTCCGAGACCTAGGCCCTGGAGCGCCACGTCCGGCCGGACCGGCGGCGGGACACCTGCTCACTGTAAACGCGCGCCCCGGCGCCGGGAAGAGCCCGACTCGACTCGGCCAAAGAGAGGCTGAGCGGGAGTCCTGCAGAGAATTTGGCATCCCAAACTCTGCAGGACTCCCACTCGACGAGGAATCCGGACGTTTCGACGTGAGTTCCGGTATCCCTGGTGAGGCGACAGCACCGGCGGATTACCGCCTATGACGACGTCCGGGCAGGGCGCTGAGGATCATGGCGAGCCCGATGAGCGCGATCACGCCGGCGGCGACCCACGGGCCGAGGTGCGGCGCGAGCCACCATGCGGTTCCGAGCATGCCGATGGCGGCGACCGCGAGGAACAGGACGCCGAACACCAGGCCGACGGCATCGGCGCGGCGGGCGCCGCCGGTCGCATCGCCGCGATCCGGGGCACCGGAGGCGTTAGTCATGGCGCACCACCACCTGGCCGGCATTGTTCTGCACGTCGAGAGTGATGGTGCCGCTGGGCTTCTCGGGAGCCTGGTGCCCGGTCTCCGTCGTCCGCACACCGTTGCCGGTGGTGCCGAGACAGTTCACGGCGCCGAGGCGGCTGTGGCAACTGGCGTCGACCGTGACGTCCTTGGGCACGATCACCGTGAGCTGGCCGGCATTCAAAGCGACGCTCGTTGTCACCGGACGGTCGAGAGGCAGTTTCAGGTCGGAAAGGTCAAGCGTTGCCTGCCCCGCGGTCCACGAGTAGGCGGTTTGCACATCCGTCGCCGATGTCGGCGTCCACGTCTGCGCGCCGAACCCGTGGGTGCCGCTGATCCCGGTGACGGTGAGGCCGAGGGTGAGCACCGCGAGGAAGATGCCCGGGCCGATCAGATGCCGCCCGCCGACGCCACGCAGCGACGCTACGATGAGCCCGGCGCCGACCACGGCCAGTGTGATCCCGGCGATGGCGGACCAGTACAGCGACCACCAGCCGAGCAGCACCCCGCCCGCGAGTGAGCCGCCGGTGAGCAGGGCGAGCCCCAGGAACAGCCGGCCGATCGCCGAACCCCCGGCGCGGCCAGCGCGGGCCGCCACCGAGCCGGAACCGGGGTCGGCCGGCTGCGCCGGGTCGGGCCCCGGCTCGGGAAGGTCCCAGGCGAAGGGTGCGGCGCCGAGCGGGTCCCACGCTGGCGGAGTTCCCCGCCCACTAGCAAGGCCCATCGACAAGAGCTCCTCCGGTGACGGAGTCCTCGCCTCTGGCGCCCCATCCGCAGGGTCATTATCACGGCCAGCGGCGTCATCGACACCGCTCGTGGCGCCCGCCGGAGCATGCGCCGGGTCGGTGTTCGCCCGGCGGGCATCGACAGACGCGGGCGCGTCACCGGCAGCAGGGGCATGGCCGGACAGGTCGTCATAGGCGTTCGGTGCGGTCGCGGGCATGGCATCGGCCTGCGGGGCGCGCCCGGGCCGGCCGGTGCCCCATTGGTCGGCCCAGCGCGTTGCCTGTTCGCCGACGCGGTTGCCCCACGCCGCGACCCGTCCGGCGAACTCGTCTGCCCTCGCGGACCAGTCCGTGCGGGTCCGCCAGTCGGCCGGTCGACCCCAGCCGGCGCGCCCCGTCGAATCGCCGGGTGCACCCCAGTCGGCAGGAGGGGTCCACCCGCGGGCACGGCATTTCATGGCCCGCCCGCGGGCGAGCAGCAGGAAGACCACGCCCGCGGCGATTGCTACCGGCCAGAACGGGATGCCCCAGGAGAACACGGAGCCGGCACTCGCCAGCGCCACGATCACCAGCACGACGGTGAGTGCCGGGGAGACGGAGGATCGGCCGCGCCCGGCTAGCGCCTGCACGGCGGACGCCTCGTCGCCGTCGGCGGGCATCACTAGCCAGCCGATGCAATACAGCAGCACGCCGGATCCGCCGAACAGGGCCAGCACGACGAACGCGACCCGGATCAGGATCGGGTCGACGCCGAGCGCACGCCCCAGGCCACCTGCCACGCCGGCGATCTTCCGATCCGCGCGGGAGCGGCGAGGAAGTGTGACGTGCCCGGGTTTCGCGGTGCGTGGTGCGTCGGTGTCCATGCCACCAACGGTTCCCGAAGCGGGCGCCCGGCACCATCGGGGATCGCCCGGGTTTGCAGATCCAGGGTGAACCCTGATCCGCGCGGGCGCGCTCGCGTGGAACCCTGGTGAGGTGAGCTCGTCCGAGATCCTGCGCACGCCGGACGGCATGGTGGCCCTGGTGCGGCCGCTCGACGGCAGGGTGCTGGCGGGGGTAGCCGCCGGGGTCGCCACGCACCTGCGGCTGCCGGTCGGCGTGGTGCGGGTCGCCTTCGTCGTACTGTCGCTGATGGCCGGGGCGGGCGTGGTGGCCTATGCGCTGTTGTGGATCTTCGTGCCGCAGGTACAGTCCGACGGTCCGGTGGCCGGCGCCGGGACCGGCGCTGTGGCCGGCGCCGCCGGAGCTGCCCTGCCTCGCGCGGCCGCGCCCGCCGAACGCCGCCAGGCCATCGGCATCGCCACCCTCGGCGTGGCCATCCTGATCGCCGCGCTCGCATTGGGCCTCGGGCGCTACATGGGCGTCCTGGTGGCGCCGCTGGCCGTGGTGGCGATCGGTGGTGCGTTCATTTGGCGGGAGGCGGACGAAACCCGCCGCGAGCGCTGGCGGCGTACGGCGGCTGGGTTCGCCCGGCCGGGGCGTGCGGCGCTGTGGCGGATCGTCGGCGGGATCACCCTGGTGATCGGCGGTCTCGCCGTCTTCGCGGTCGGGCAACTCGACTTCGCCGCCGCCCGGTCGGCGCTCATCGCGGTGCTGCTGACCCTCGTCGGCGTCGCGGTGATCACCGTGCCGTGGCTGGCTCGGCTGGTGCGCGATCTCGGTGCCGAGCGCCGCGAGCGTATCCGTCAGCGGGAACGAGCCGAGGTGGCCGCCCACCTGCACGACTCGGTGCTGCAGACGCTCGCCCTGATCCAACGCCAGTCGGCCGACCCCCGGGAGGTGCAGCGGCTCGCGCGCAGCCAGGAGCGCGAGCTGCGCGCGTGGCTGTACGGCCCGGCCGGGTACGCGAGCGAGGCCCGCGCGGCCGATGGCGCCGGGGCGGCCGGCGGCTGGACCGAGGCCTGGACCGAGGCCTGGGTCGCCGCCTGGGTCGGCGGTGAGAGCGACGGCTGGCCGGGCGGCGAGAGCACCGACGGCCTGCCGGGCAACGACGGCGGAACGCCGCGAACAACGTCATATTCGGCGGGAAGCCAGACGCCCAGCCAGCCGTGCCCGCAGACGCTGGCCGCCGCCCTCGCCCAGGTGTCCGGCGAGGTCGAGGACGCCTACGCGATCACCATCGAGCCGGTCGTGGTGGGCGATGCGCCGATGACGCCGCATCTCGCCGCGCTGGTCGCGGCCGCACGGGAGGCGATGGTCAATGCCGCGAAACACGCTGGGGTGCAAGAGGTCAGCGTGTACGGGGAGGTCGAGTCCGGCGCGGCGTCGGTATTCGTGCGGGATCGCGGCAGCGGGTTCGATCCGGCTGCCGTCAGCCCCGACCGGCGCGGACTCGCGGAATCCATCCGCGGCCGGATGCAGCGGCACGGCGGCACCGCGCAAGTCCGCTCGTCGCCGGGCAGCGGCACCGAGATCGTCCTCAGCGTGCCCGTGTCGGCGGACACGGTGAGCGCGGATGCGGCAGACTGACGAGCAGTGTAGTCCAGGGGCGTCCGGTGCCGGCCGGGCATCCCGCCACCGGAGGTGTGATCGTGTCGCCGTGTCGGGTTTTCCTGGTCGACGACCATGCGCTGTTCCGCGCGGGAGTCAAGGCCGAACTGGCGAACCTCGGTGACGAGCGCATCGAGGTGGTCGGTGAGGCCGGATCGGTGAACGAGGCCATCGTCCGGATCGGCGCGGATCCGCCGGACGTGGTGCTGCTCGACGTGCACATGCCGGACGGCGGCGGGCGGGCCGTGCTCGACCAGCTGCACCCGACGCTGCCCGGTGTCGTGTTCCTGGCCCTCTCCGTCTCCGACGCGGCCGAGGACGTGATCAACGTGATCCGCGGCGGCGCGCGTGGGTACGTCACCAAGACGATCTCCGGGCGGGAACTGGCCGACGCGATCGTTAGGGTCGCCGCGGGCGACGCGGTGTTCTCGCCGCGGCTGGCCGGATTCGTCCTCGATGCGTTCTCCGACAAGCCTTCCGCGGCAAGCGTTTCCGACCCGGAGCTGGACCTGCTTTCGCCGCGCGAGCGGGAGGTGTTGCGGCTGCTGGCGCGCGGCTACACCTATAAGGAAATCGCCGCGGAACTGTTCATCTCCGTGAAGACAGTTGAGACCCACGCCTCCAGCGTGCTGCGCAAGACGCAGATGTCCAACCGGCACGCGTTGTCCCGCTGGGCCACCGAGCGGCGGCTGGTGTGAGGCGACCCGCGGTTCCGGCCACGGTTGCTGTCGCGGCCGCTGCGGTGATCACTGCGGTGACCCTGTCCGGATGCGTGGCGTCGCGGGGCGCCGATAGGCTCGTCGGTACGGTGACCAGCACCCGCTCGACGGGTGAAAATTCGACTGGATCGGTTGCCGCGCCACCTTTTTCGAGTATGACGACGTTCGCGGCGGCTTCGCCGCCGGATACGGCCTCGTCCAGCGGTGCGGCCGGCGCGAGCAGTGCGACCGGTGCGGCGACCGGGGTGGCACGCGCCCCCGCAACCGCGATGAGCACGGCGGGCTCGACACCTGCGGATCAGACTCCGAAGGTCGAGCCGCCCGGCGAGTTCACCGTGGCCCTGGCCGGCGATGTCAACTTCTCCGGCCGCACTGCGACGCTGCTGGCTGAGGACCCGGCGACGGCGCTGCGCGAGGCTGCCGCCCAGTTGAGCCCGGCCGACCTCACCATGGTGAACCTCGAGTCGGCCATCACCACGCGCGGCACTCCGGCGCCCAAGGAGTTCCACTTCCGCGCTCCGGCAACGGCTCTCGACGCACTCGCCGCCGGCGGGGTGGATCTGGTGACCATGGCCAACAACCACGCCGTGGATTACGGCGATCAGGGCCTGGCCGACACCCTCGCTGCGGTCAAGGATTCGCCGATACCGGTCCTCGGCATCGGCGCCGACGCCGCGCAGGCGTACGCGCCGTGGATCGGCACCGTCCGCGGCGTGCGGGTCGCGGTCTTGGCTGCCAGCCAGGTCCACGACTGGACGACGGCCACCCACACCGCGACTGCCACGAAACCCGGTATCGCGAGCGCGTTCTCGCCGCAGCTCATCGCCGCCGTGAAGGCGGCGAAGGCGCGGGCCGACGTGGTCATCGTTTACCTGCACTGGGGCATCGAGTATCAGACCTGCCCGTCCGGCGAGCAGCGATCGCTGGCCGACGCGCTGGCGAAGGCCGGCGCCACCGCCGTCGTCGGCACCCACGTGCACGTGCTGCAAGGTGCCGGCTGGCGCAGCGACGGCAGCTACGTCGCCTACGGCCTGGGCAACTACTACTGGTGGAAGTCCTTCGGGAATCAGCAGGACGACAACGGCGTGCTCACACTGACTTTCGATGCGAACAGCGTCATATCCGCTCGCTTCCTACCCACCCATCTGGACGATCGCGGAGTACCCCAGGTCGCGACCGGGCCGCAGCGAGATCGCATCGACGCCGAATGGGCGCGCGACCGGCAATGCGCCGGCCTCACGGCGACCCCGCCCTGAGCCGATGCGTAGACAGCGGGCCTACTTCCGGCCGAGCTGCCCGCGGCCGAGTGAGAGCAGTAGCATGCCGAGTTCGGTGCCCGCCGGGCCGAGCACGGCGAAACGGTCCAGGATCTTCATCTCGCGGCTGTAGACGATGCGGGTGCCGCCCTCGGAGGCGCGGGCCGCGCCGATCGCGTGGGAGATCTCGCTGCGGCGCTGGATCAGCCGGACCAATTCCGAGTCGATCTCGTCGATCTCGGCGCGCATCTCGGTGATCGTGCGGCCGTCGTGCTCCGGGCTCGCGGCGCCGGTCGGGACGGGGCCGTGCGGCCGCGTCTCGCGCAGAGCCATGGTCGCCTCCGGGGTTGTCGCCGCTGTCTGGGTACTCATGTCGTGCTCCTCATTCTGCCCCGGCCCACCGCCCCGAACACGGAAAACGCCCCGGGGCCGGAAGACCTCGGGGCGTCGCGTTTGCGGGAAGACTCAGCCGCGCACGGGCACCGGGGTCCGGTACCCATAAAAAAACTCGCGGCGAGCCATGGGGATATTGAACCACATCGGCGCGGTGCGTGTCGCGTAGACGGGTTCCGGGACGTCCATGCGCACCGGCCGTCGCCCGGGGGCGGTAGCGTCTGAAGGCGATATGACATCTCTGTTCGATCTCCCCCCGGACCCCGCTGGCACCGGCGCAGCAGCGCTGCCGTGGTGGGCCGAGCATGCTGCCGCGGACGCCGCTCGCCCGCAGTCGCCGGACGTCGACGCCCTGCTCGCCGACCTCAACCCTGCGCAGCGCCAGGCCGTCACACACCGCGGCACGCCGCTCTTGGTGGTGGCCGGCGCGGGGTCCGGGAAGACCCGGGTGCTCACCCGGCGGATCGCCTACCTGCTCGCCACCGGCGCGGCCCGGCCCGGCGAGATCCTGGCGATCACCTTCACCAACAAGGCCGCCGCCGAGATGAAGGAACGCGTGGCCGCCCAGATCGGTCCGCGCGCCCGCGCCATGTGGGTGTCCACGTTCCACTCGTTATGCGTGCGCATCCTGCGGGCGGAGGCGCAGCACCTGCCTGTGAAGTCGACCTTCACGATCTACGACGCAGCCGATTCGCAACGCCTGGTTGCGCTCGTTGCCGAGGGCCTGAACCTGGACACGAAGAAGCACACCGCGCGCACCCTCGCCGCGGCCATCTCCACCCTGAAGAACGATCTTGCTACCCCTGAGATCGCCCGGCAGCGGGCCGATTCCGAGTACGCGCGGCTCGTCGCGGACGTCTACGAGGGCTACCAGCGGCGGCTCGAATCCGCCGCGGCCTACGACTTCGACGACCTCATCCTGCAGACCGTGCTGCTCTTCCAGGCGCACCCCACCGTCGCCGAGCACTACCGCCGCCGCTTCCGGCACGTGCTAGTGGACGAATACCAGGACACCAACCATGCGCAGTACGTGCTGGTTCGCGAACTGGCGGGCGGAGCGGTGGGTGGACTGCCGATGGCGGAGCTCGTTGTGGTCGGCGATGCGGACCAGTCCATCTATGCCTTCCGCGGCGCCTCGATCCGCAACATCACCGAGTTCGAGAAGGATTACCCCGACGCGACAACGGTTCTGCTGGAGCAGAACTACCGTTCCACGCAGAACATCCTCTCCGCGGCGAACGCCGTCATCGCCAGGAATGCGAAACGCCGGCGCAAGAACCTCTGGACGGATTCCGGCGACGGCGAACGCATCGTCGGATACGTCGGGGACGACGAATACGACGAGGCCCGCTTTATCTGCGACGAGATCGACAGGCTCTGTGACACAGGCGATGTCACCTACGGCGACGTCGCCGTGTTCTATCGCACGAATGCGTCGTCGCGGGCGATTGAGGACATCTTCGTTCGCGCCGGCATGCCCTATCGGATCGTCGGCGGCGTGCGGTTCTACGAGCGCAAGGAGGTCAAGGACGCGCTCGCGTACCTGCGGGTCGTGGCCAACCGCACCGACGAGGTGAGCCTGCGCCGGATCATCAACACGCCCAAGCGAGGCATCGGTGACCGTGCTCTCGCCACCGTCGCGATCTTCGCGGAGCAGGAGCGGATCGCCTTCGCGGACGCGCTCGCGCGATGCCGCGAGATCCCTTCTCTCGCACCGCGTTCCGCGAACGCGATCGGCTGTTTCGTCGATCTTCTCGGCGAACTGGACGAGGTGGTCGACCAGGGTGGCGAGCCCGCGGACGTGCTCACCGCGGTCCTGGAGCGCACCGGGTACCGCGCCGAGCTCGATGCGTCGGACGATCCGCAGGACGCCTCGCGGCTGGAGAACCTCGAACAGCTCGTCACGGTGCTGCGGGACGTGGCGGAAGGCGTCATCGCGGCGCGCAAAGCCGAGAGCACCGCCGAGAGCACTGCAGCGAGCGTGGCCGAGAGTGCAGCCGACGGCGCAGCGACCGTGGGCGGTCCGGATGGATCAGTCGCTCCTGCCGACGTGGCCGCTGGCGGCGGAACTCTTGCGCCGCGCGAGGTGCTCGGCGCCGTGCTGGAGCAGCTCTCCCTGGTGGCGGACGCAGACTCGGTGCCCGATTCCGCCGAGGGCGTCGTCACGCTGATGACCCTGCATACGGCCAAGGGACTGGAGTTCCCGGTCGTCTTTCTCACCGGCTGGGAGGACGGCATGTTCCCGCATCAGCGGTCGATGGGCGACGAGGCAGAGCTGGCCGAGGAGCGTCGCCTCGCCTACGTCGGTATCACCCGCGCGCGTCAGCGGCTGTACGTCTCGCGCGCCCTGACGCGGTCGGCATGGGGTTCGCCGGTGGAGAATCCGCCGTCCAGGTTCCTGGACGAGATCCCCGCCGAGCTGGTGGATTGGCGCCGACTGCCCGACGCCGCCGAGCCCTATGTCTCCCGCGATTCCCGGGCCCCGTTCGGTGGTGGCGGCTGGTCGGGTGTCTCGTCCGGCACGAACCGCGCGGCGCCGGTGACGGTCACCCGGTTCGCGTCCCGCAGCCTGCAGCCCGCCCGGCGCGGTCCGGCATTGCGACTAGCCGTGGGGGATAAAGTCTCCCACGACAAGTACGGCCTGGGCACCGTGTTGGAGGTCTCCGGGGCGGGCGGCCTGGAGACGGCGGTGATCGACTTCGGCACCGCCGGAAAGGTCCGCATGGTCCTCAACGGCAGCGCCCCCATGGTCAAGCTCTGACGCAGCCCCGCCGCCAACAGGTCACGGTGCTGCGGCGTGCCTACTGCGCAGATCGGTACGACGCATCGGCAGAGTTCCGATTTCGCCCTCGGCGCCCTTCGAGACCCTTCCGGGCGGCGTCACGATCCGGGATCGACGGAACCGTGTGGCGTCACACAGCGCGTACAGCACTGGCCACGGGCGCGCCCGCGAGCGGCTATGCACTAGCGTAAATATGTTCTCCATAGCATACGGGTGGTGTGATCATTGACCGGCCCAGCGACTTCGGCGACTGGCTGGACCGGCTGGACGACCGAGCGCGGCCGGGGCGGACAGCGCCCGGATCGTGGTGAGCATGCACGGCCAGGAAGTCGACCTCGACCTCGCCAGCCTCGCTAGGCCCGACCATGCCGCGAGCGCCGGCGACCACTGAACGAGCCCGTAGGGCACATCCTCCGCTCGGCCCCGTTGAAGATGAGGCGTCACAGCCCGAGCCCGGGCGGCACTACGGGCCGGGAACGGGCGGAACCGTGTGGCTACACGCCGATCTCAGCGCAACGGTGGGCGTCACGGCTCGGCAAGGAGGAGGCGGCGCCAGGCGTCGGCGAGCCGGTCGCGGAACGTGTCCGGTGTCCAGTGGCGTTGTTCCACGAGCAGCATCCAGTATTCGGTGCCGTTCATGCTCCAGATGATGTCCGCGACGGTATCGTCGTCCAGGTCTTCGCGAAGTTCGCCGGTGGCGCGGAGGTCGGCGGCGAAGTCGCGCATATGGCGGGCGCGGCGCTGCGGTAACGGCGGCGCCCCTAGGGCGGCGCTGCGAGGCGCCCCTGCCAGCGGCTACCGTCGCGCGCTTATCCCCGCTGGAATCGCGTCGCCGTAGGGTGCGTCGCGGCGGAGGTACGGCCGGGCGATGAACATGTACACCAGCCCGACGGCGACCACCAGGCCCGCCGACAACAAGACGATCCAGTTGTCGTACCAGGCCGCGTCTGGTGTTCGCGGCCAGGCCATGTTGGCCGCGGCGGCGAACTGGTAGATCAGCGCCACAACGGTCACCACAAGTCCCCACGAGCCGAGGTTGAACGGGCCGGATGGGCGCCACCCCTTCAGCCGGGCGCGCAGCGATGCGACGACCACCATCATGAAGGCCAGGTAGATGCCCAGCGACGCGAACGAGACGATGCGGGTGAGCGCGTCCGCGGAGGCGATCGAGCCCAGAATGATGAGGATGGGCACCAGCGCGGCGAAGAGCAGCGCGTACGGCGGCACGGCGCGTTTCGGCGAGAACCGGCTGAGCAGTGCGCTGCCCGGCATCATGTGATCCCTCGCGTAGGAGTACACCAGGCGGCTGGCCGCGGCCTGCAGGCTCAACGCGCAGGAGAAGAACGAGATGAGCACGATCGCCAGCACCACGCGGAAGCCGACGGTGCCGAAGGCGTTGCGCAAGATGGTGGTGACCGGATCCGCGTCGGCGCCGGACATCACCGCGCCGAAGTCCGGCACCGCCAGCATCAGCGCGAACACGATGAAGAACGAGGCGATACCGCCGACGTAGATCGTCATGCGCATCGACTTCGGGATCTGCGTGCGGGGGTTCTTGACCTCCTCGGCGACATCGCCGCAGGCCTCGAAGCCGTAGTAGAGGTAGACGCCCAGCAGAGCGGCCGCCAAGAACGCCGGCAGATATGAGCCGTCGCCCTGGACGCCGGCGCTGGTGAAGATGACGCCGACATCGTGATGCCGCTCGGTCAGCAGCAGCCAACCGCCGACGGCGAGCGCGCCGATCAGCTCGGCGGCGAACCCGAAGAACGCGAGGCGGGCCAGCAGCTTGGTGCCGCCCAGGTTGAGCAGCGTGACCACGATGATGAGGCCGATCGCGCACGTCACCGTCACGGTCGCCGAGGGCGTGATACCGAGCAGCATCGCCAGGTACGGGCCGGCGCCGTAGGAGACGCTGGCGATCGTCACGACCAGGGCGATCATGTAGATCCAGCCCGACATCCACGCCCACCGCCGGCCCCAGAGGCGCCGGGTCCACGGGTAGATGCCGCCGGTCACGGGGAACTGGGACACCACCTCGCCGAACACCAGCGCCACGAGCAGCTGCCCGACCGCCGCGATCACGACCGCCCAGATGGACGCCGGCCCCCCGGAGCCGACCGCGAACGCGAACAGCGAGTACACGCCGACGACGGGCGACAGGTAGGTGAAGCCGAGCGAGAAGTTGCCCCAGAACGACATGCTGCGCTTGAAGTCCGAGGTGTAGCCGAGGTCGGCGAGGTGTGCATCCTCGTCGCCGCGTTCCGGTGCTCCGAGCGTCTCCGTCATGGTGCGTTCCCTTCTGCCGCGGGCGGTATCGCCCGCGCCCACGTGTCGAGTGACGGTCATCGTATGGAGTGATCCAGTTCATAGGACATGGCCAGGGTGTTGAAAATGAGCCATGATCAGTGGCCGTCATGTCGATTCCGTGGGAGGTATCCGGTGACGGTCACCCTGGAAAAGCTGCTGCAGGACGCTGAACTCGGCTTGCGACTGATCGCCGGGCCGGCACACGGGGGCACCGCGGACATCGAGATCGAGTGGGCGCACGGGATCGAGCTGGTCGATCCGCGGCGCTTTCTGCGCGGCGGCGAGATGGTGATGCTGACCGGCCTCCGACTGTCCCGGCGGCGCGCCGACCAGATCGCCTACGTCGACCGGCTGGTCGAAGTCCGTGTGGCTGTGCTCGGCTTCGGCATCGGGGTCCAGTTCGACTCCGTTCCGGAGGCTCTCGTGGCACGCTGCCGCGACGTCGGCCTGCCGCTGGTCGAGATCCCGCTGCGGACGCCGTTCATGGCCATTTCGCAGGAGATCGCTCGGCAGGAGTCCGCGCAGCGGGCCGCACCGCTGCACGATCTGATCGACCTGCAGCAGACCCTCAGCCGTGCGACGGTGCGCGGTGGGATCCCCGGATTGATCCGACGGGCGCACCGGACCCTCGGCGCGCTGGCGGTTCTCGATGATGACGGCATCGTCGTCTCCTCGGCCGCTCCGGACTGGTTCCTCGCGCAGATGACGGCCTTTGTCCGGTCGCACCGCAGCCGTTCTGCGGCCGGCACGATCGTCCTGACACCGCAGCAGGAATCCGGCCGTGCTCCTTCCGACTGTGCCCTGATCGAGGTGCATGCGCTGACCGGCCGGCACGCGCGCCGTGGCTGGCTCGCCATCGGGCCGAGTCGCGAACCGCGCCCCACCGACCGCCTGCTCATCAACCAGATCGTCTCCCTGGTCACGCTCTCCCTCGACGCGGACCGGCGCCTCGTGGACGATCGCCTCGAACCCTCAGCTTTGGCGGCGCTGCTGCGGCGCGACCCGACGGATCCGGAAGTGCTGGACATGGTCGCGCTGTACGGCTTTCCGGTTGACGGTGACGCGATCCTGCTGTGCCTGCCCAGGGCGGGGGAGGGCACCGTCGGCGAACTCCATCGGGATCTCGCCGCTGCCGGCATCGACCATCTCTGTCGCGGCGACGGCGGCGAGGCGCTCGTCCTGGTCCGAGCGGACGACTCGGACCAAGCAATCCGCCTGATGCAAGGCCGCCTGGGTGGCACCGGCGCGGCCCCCACACCGATCGGGGTGAGCGCGGCGTTGCCCGTGGCGCACATCGCCAGGGGTCTGGAACCGGCGCGCCGCGCTGCCGCGTCGGCCGCGCGCCGGCGGCAGCCGGTTGCCTGGGCGGATGAGCTCACGATCGAATCGCTGATGGCCGACCCGTTGCTGCGCGAGCACATCCGCGACCGCACCGAGCCGGTGCTCGCCGCGCTGGACACCGCGGCCACCCCACGGGACGGCGACCTGGCGGAGGCGCTGCGAGTCTTCCTGCGGCACAACGGGAAATGGGGATCGGCGGCCGCCGAACTCGGCGTGCACCGGCACACCCTCTACAGCCGCATCAGCCGGATCGAGCAGCTCACCGGACTCGATCTCGACGACGCGCACCAGCGAGCGCTGCTCTTGCTGGCCTGGGCCGCCCGCGATGACATCACGGCGTGATCAACGGCACTGTCGGGAAGTAGGTGCGGTAGCGGGCAGAATCCCGCGTCAGCAAGGTGAGCCTGGAGATCGCCGCGTGAGCGCCGATGTAGAAGTCCGGAAGGGGACTCGTACGTTCCCCGCCGCGGCGGCGGTACGCCACAAACGCTTTGCCAGCCAGGAATCCCGCGGCGTAGGGCAGGGGTGACCGCTCATACAGGTGGGGTGGCAGCGCGTCATCAAGGTCTTCGATCCGCGCGAACCCGATCGAGACCTCGGCGTAAATGAGCGGGTTGATCAAGAGGCGGCCGCGTCGGGCTGCCGCTTCGAGTGCAGCCCGCGACCAGTTACCCCAGCGGGCGTCGCGCGTGGCGACGTCCAAAAGGACGTTTGCGTCGACCAAGACTCGGGCGCCCGCCGCCGGTTGTGCCGGTCGGGGTCGATCAGGCACGGGTCAGCGCGAGGATCTCGTCGGTCGACAAACCCGTGTCCGCGCGACCGTCGAGTCGGGTCACGGCGTCGGATCCGCGATCGTCGGGAGCTGCCCGGCTGACGATAAGCACCTCATCTCCTCGTTCGATGAAGTCGACGACGGTGTTCGGGAACAGGCCGTGCCGCTCCCGAATCGTCTGGGGAATCGTGACCTGCCCCTTCGATGTGACGCGCATGGCGCAATAATACTCTTACGGGTAAGAATACGGCGCACCGCTAGGACCGAGTATCGGCGGCCGGTGTGCGCCTACGGGCGGACGGGGTGCACCAGGTGGCGGGTGTGCCAGAGCCAGCCGAGGCCGAGCAGCGGCAGCACCACCGGGATGTAGACATAGCCGCTGCCGTAACCGGACCACACGGTGTCATCGGGGAATGCGACGGAGTCGGCGAGCGAGAGGGTGCCGATCACCAGCACGCCGACGAACTCGGTGCCGCAGGAGGCCCAGGCGAGCCCTCGCGACCAGCGCCGACGGGTGGTGAGGCCCACGGTGGCGCCGATGTAGACGAGCCCGGACAGCAGCGAGAGCAGGTACGCGAGCGGCGCCTCGTGAAACTTGGTGGCGATCTGCACGACAGCGCGGGCCGTGGCCGCGAGCGCGAAGATGCCGTAGATCGTGATCAGCGCGCGGCGCGGCCCGGTCGGCTCGACGGCTGCGCCGGGCGTATCCGCGCCGGGCGCGGATGCGTCGTCATCCATGGCAGTTCTCATTCATGACGGGCTGGATTCACGGCAGTGCTCATGACGAGAAGAGCCCCCACAACTGAGCGAGCCGCAACGTCATGACGGCGACCACGACAGCGGCGAAGGAGAGACAGATCGAACCCCAGCGAGTGCGCTCGATCCGGGCGAGCTGGAACCCCAGCGGGACCGGGGCGAGAATACCGATCGAATATGCGACGAAGGTGACGGGCTCGGCGATCCCCGAACCCGGCAGCCGGAGCCAGCCGACGGCCGACTGGGCGAGGAGTGCCGCCTCGAGAACGATCGCGAGCACCATTTGGATCTCGCCGGTTGGGCGGTGGCGCGCCGCCGAGATGCCGGTCCACACCGCCAACGCCAAGCCCACACCGACCACGGAATAGGACAGCGCGACGATCACGATCCTCACCGTAGCGGGCGGCGCTCGGCAGCTTCGAGCCGATCCGGGGTGCCGCCCGTGCTGCCGCCGGTCCGAAGTCCGCGGCGCTACCGCGGGCGCACGAGATCCACGGGGCGCAGCGTGACCGTGACGACGCCGCGGACCGTCACCTCGTCCTCGCCGCTGCCGCTGGCGTGCAGCCGGTAGCCGTCGTCGGTCCGCTCGAAAACCTCAATCGCGGCGGGCTTTTTCGCGTCGCCGGGGTCGACAAGCCAGTACTGCGCGATACCGCCATCGAAGTATCGGGACATCTTCGCGGTCCGGTCGATGCGCGCGGTGCCGGGAGACAGCACCTCGACGACCACGACCGGCGTGCCCACGACGTTGTTGTCCGTCAGGGCGGATTGCGGCACCACCAGCACATCGGGCTCCAGCGAGGTGGTCTCGTCCGGCCGCCAGTCGAAGGGTGCGACGAAGGCTTCGTAGCCGGGCGGGCAGGCCGCGTCGAGGATCTTGATAAGTCGGACCACCGCCCGTTGGTGGCCGGTCGCCGGTGACGGGGTCACTAGCAGCACCCCGTCCAGCAGCTCGCGGCGCAGACCGTCGTCCGGCAACGCATCGATCGCCTCGTGCGTCCACTTCCCCAGCGGTAGCACCGGCGGCGCGAGCGTCGCTTCCGCTTCAGATGCAGTGCCTGCCATGACGACCATGGTGCCCTCCCGGCGTGTGACATGCCAGGAATCCTCGCAGCATGCTCGACACGCCCCGCGGACTTATCCACAATGCGCAGGTCGCAGTGTCTGATTGTTCGCTCCGCGCTCCGCTCGGCCGCCCTGCTGCATCGGATTGTTCGCTCGGCGCTCCGCTCGGCCGCCCTGCTGCATCGGATTGTTCGCTCGGCGCTCCGCTCGGCCGCCCTGCGACTTCGCCGCGACGGGCGAGCCTTCCTTCGACCTCGCTCACGGAACCGTCGCGACGGGCGAGCCTCCCTTCGACCTCGCTCACGGAACCGTCGCGACGGCCCTGATTCGCTCCGGCGTCGCTCACGGTGATAGAGAGCCCACGGATCGCGCACGCCGCGCGGGGGCCGGCGGCAACGGGCATCATCATGGGAGACGAGCGGGAACCCGAACGCCGCCATGGCCCCCGCCTCGATGGCCCTTGTAGAACGGAGCGCCGATGCCGAGACCGATCCGCGTGGTCGTCGCCAAACCCGGGCTCGACGGGCACGACCGCGGTATCAAGGTGGTCGCCCGGGCGCTGCGCGACGCCGGCATGGAGGTCATCTACACCGGGTTGCACCAGACCCCCGAGCAGATCGTCGCGGCGGCGCTCGCCGAGGACGCCGACGCGGTCGGCCTATCGGTGCTGTCCGGCGCACATATGACGCAGTTCCGTCGAGTGGCCGAACTGCTGCGGGAAGCCGACGCGGCCGACATCGTGCTGTTCGGCGGCGGGATCATCCCGGACGAGGACAAGGCGGCGCTGGCCGAGCTGGGCGTCACCGGCATCTTCACGCCGGGCACGCCGACCGCCGAGATCATCGCCTGGCTCACCGAGGCCGTCGCGGGGCGGCTTGCCGCCGACTGACGCCAGCCGAGTCTCGGGATTCGGCCAGGCGGGGGACCGGGCCCGCCGGCGCGAAGCGCCGCGAACGTCGTCATAAGCGGTTCGTGAACAACCTCACCGCAGGTGAGGATGCGCACGTACCCACACGATCGTTAGGGTTTTCACGTAACGGCCGTTTGCGGGGTGCGCTGGTCACGAGTTGCGCACGTCTGCCTGCACCTGGTCAGATTCCGAGGCGGGAGAAACGCGTGGACCTGTACGAATACCAGGCGAAGGAACTGTTCGCCGCCCATGGTGTGCCGGTGAGCCCGGGCATCGTGGTGACGAGTGCGGACGAGGCGGTCACGGCGGCCGAGAAGCTGGGCACGCCGGTGATGGTCAAGTCGCAGGTCAAGACGGGCGGTCGCGGGAAGGCCGGCGGCGTCAAGTTCGCCGCGACCATCGATGATGTGCGCACCCACGCGGGGAACATCCTGGGCCTGGACATTCGCGGGCACGTGACGCGGAAGGTGCTGATCACCCCGGCCAGCGACATCGCAGCGGAGTACTATGCCTCGTTCCTGCTCGACCGGGCGAACCGCCGCTATCTCGCCATGTGCAGCAAAGAGGGCGGGATGGAGATCGAGCAGCTTGCGGTGGAGAAGCCCGAGGCGCTGGCGCGGGTTCCGATCGACCCGGCGGCGGGGGTGGATGCGGCGAAGGCGGCGGAGATCGTCGCTGCTGCGGGCTTCGATGACGATGTTCGCGACAAGGTCGCCGCGGCACTCGTGAAGCTGTGGGACGTGTTCGTCGGCGAGGACGCCACGCTCGTCGAGGTGAACCCGCTGATTCAGACGCCGGACGGCGATGTGTTGGCGCTGGACGGGAAGGTGACGCTGGACGACAACGCGGCGTTCCGCCACCCGCAGCACGCCGACCTGGTGGACTACGCCTCGGAGAACCCGCTGGAGCTCCGGGCCAAGGAGAAGCACCTGAACTACGTCAAGCTGGACGGCCAGGTCGGGATCATCGGCAACGGCGCAGGGCTGGTGATGTCCACGCTGGACGTCGTCGCGTACGCGGGCGAGAAGCACAGCGGGGTGAAGCCCGCGAACTTCCTGGACATCGGCGGCGGGGCCTCGGCGGAGGTGATGGCCAGCGGGCTGGACATCATCCTGTCCGACCCGGACGTGAAGAGTGTATTCGTGAACGTGTTCGGCGGGATCACCGCCTGCGACGCGGTGGCGACCGGCATCGTCAAAGCGTTGGAGATCCTGGGTGACGCGGCGACGAAGCCGTTGGTGGTCCGACTCGACGGGAACAACGTGGCGGCCGGCCGGGCGATTCTCGCGGCGGCCGCGCATCCCCTGGTGACCTCTGCGGACACCATGGACGCCGGCGCGGATCGGGCCGCTGAACTCGCCGCTGCGGCCGGAAAGTAAGGGGACAGAAGCGATGTCGATCTTTTTGAACGGGCAGTCGAAGGTCATCGTGCAGGGGATCACCGGCGGCGAGGGCACCAAGCACACCGCGCTCATGCTCAAGGCGGGCACCAACATCGTCGGCGGCGTCAACGCGCGCAAGGCCGGTACCACCGTGTCGCATGTGACGAAAGACGGTGCGGCGGTGGAACTCCCGGTGTTCGCGACAGTCGCCGAGGCGATGGAGAAAACCGGCGCCGACGTGTCGGTGGTGTTCGTGCCGCCGGCGTTCGCGAAGGATGCGGTGATCGAGGCGATCGATGCCGGGATCGGGCTGCTGGTGGTGATCACCGAGGGCATTCCGGTGCAGGACTCCGCGGAGTTCTGGGCGCACGCCTGCGCGCTGGGCAACCGCACGCGGATCATCGGCCCGAACTGCCCCGGGGTGATCACCCCGGGCGAGGCGCTGGCCGGCATCACCCCGGCGACGATCACGGGGCCCGGCCCGGTCGGCCTGGTCTCCAAGTCCGGGACGCTGACGTACCAGATGATGTATGAGCTCAAGGATCTCGGCTTCTCCACCGCGATCGGCATCGGCGGCGACCCGGTGATCGGCACCACGCACATCGACGCGCTGGCGGCGTTCGAGGCGGATCCGGCGACTAAGGCAATCGTGATGATCGGCGAGATCGGCGGCGACGCGGAGGAGCGCGCGGCCGAATTCATCAAGGCGAATGTCACCAAGCCCGTGGTGGGCTACGTCGCCGGGTTCACTGCGCCGGAGGGCAAGACGATGGGCCACGCCGGCGCCATCGTCTCCGGTTCCTCTGGTACGGCCCAGGCGAAGAAGGAAGCGCTGGAGGCCGCGGGCGTTCGCGTCGGCAAGACGCCGAGCCAGACGGCGCAGCTGCTGCGGGAGGCGCTGGCGGCCTCCTGAGCGGAGGCGGTGCCGGCGGTCCGGCGCTGCCGTCCGGCGCCGGTGTCCGGAGCGCGGCTGGGGGCGGCCCGGCGAGCCTGCCGTCGGTCCACCGCCCGCCGTGTGACAGTACTTGATGTGATGGGCTTTTCGATGCTGGCCGGAGACGAAATCGACTCCGGGCCCGTCGACGTACGCCCGACCCCCGCGGCGATCCTGGCGACGACCGTCTCGGCCGCCCTGCGCGCGGTGGCGGCAGTGGTCGCCGGACTGGCCCTGGTGTCCGGTGCGGCGCTCGTGCTCTGGGCGGTGACGCCGGGCGACGGCTGGGTCGACCAGGCCGGGGCCGGCCTGCCACGCGCCGTGTGGCGGGCCGG
>OFTX01000272.1_pt1 | contig 30810 bp, 33 predicted proteins | sample 1775051 | NCBI WGS metagenome assembly OFTX01 (sample SAMN08195772, study PRJEB24354) | sludge metagenome | isolation source: sludge from phenol fed wastewater aerobic bioreactor A | place: India: Nagpur | collected 2016-09-15
TGGAATTTCAGCGCGGGCCCGGCGGCGCTGCCGCGCGAGGTGCCAGGGCGCGCGGAGCGCCAGCAGCCGGGTGCCGGGGCCGAGACGTCGGGGCGCGCGGGCAGACCGATCCCGCCCGGGGGGCTGCGCCGCCAGCCCCGCAAGCTGACGGTGACCCGGGTGGCCGCGCTGCGCAGCCGGGAGCTGACGCACCGCGGGCTGGAGAAGTTCCACGGTGCGGTCTCCGCTGACGGCGCCGGCCAATCCGGCCTCGGGCATCTCACATACGCCGTCATGGCGAACTACGCCGTGGATGCCGCGTTGGCCGTGGCGCTGGCCAATACGTTGTTCTTCGCGGCGGCCAAGGCCGAATCCACCGGCAAGGTCCTGCTGTACCTGCTGCTGACGGTCGCCCCCTTCGCAGTGATCGCGCCGCTCATCGGGCCCCTGCTCGACAAGTTGCAGCGCGGACGGCGATTCGCGCTCGCGGCCTCCAGCGTGGGCCGCGCGGTGCTGGCCATCGTGATGGCGCTGAAGTTCGACTCGTGGGTGATCTACCCCTGCGCCCTCGGGATGTTGGTGCTGTCCAAGGGTTTCGGAGTGCTCAAGGCCGCGCTCACGCCGCGGGTGCTGCCCGAGGCGATCACGCTCGTCAAGACCAATTCGCGGATGTCCGTCTTCGGGTTGATCGCGGGCGGCGTCTCGGGCGGCATCGCCGCCGGGATCGCTGCGCTCACCACCTCGGCCGGCGCGCTCTGGTTCACCGCCGCGTGCGGGCTCGTCGGCGCGTGGTTGTGTCTGCGCATTCCGTCCTGGGTGGAATCCACCGAGGGTGAGGTGCCGATACAGCACACCGGCGCCATCCGCCGCCCCGGCGGCACCCGCACTGTCGAGAAGCGGCGGGAACTACCGCGCTCCGTTGCGACCGCACTGTGGGCGAACTCCGTGATCCGGATCGAGACCGGTTTCCTGGCACTGTTTATCGCGTTCGTCATCAAGACCCGTTACCAGCCGACCGAGACCACAACGCCCGGCGTGGCGCTCGGCGCGGCGACGACCCATCAGGGCTGGATGCAGCTGCTGGTGCTCGGCGCGGTCGGCGCGGCCGCGGGGGTGGGCGGGTTCCTCGGGAATGCCCTCGGCGCCCGGCTGCCGTTGCGCGCCCCCGAGGCGGTGACGTTCTGGTGCCTGGGCGGCGTACTCGTCTCCGTGGTGACGGCATTCGCACTTCCGGGCCTGATCACCGCGGGGGTGGTCGCGCTGGTGGGCTCCACGGCGTCGTCACTCGCGAAGGTGTGCCTCGACGCGACCATCCAAGACGGACTGCCGGAGGTGAGCCGCGCCTCCGCGTTCGGCCGCAGCGAATCGATCCTGCAGTTGAACTGGGTCTTCGGCGGGGTGATCGGCCTGCTGATCGGCGGGGTGTGGGCGCTGGGCGGAAATGCCGTCTACCAGGTCGGTTTCGGAATCCTCGGGCTGCTGCTGATCGCGGGCATATCGCAGACGGTCGCGGTTCGGCTCGGCCGCAGCCTGATTCCGCCGATCCACCTTCCGCACCGTAAAGCGGCGACCGCGGCCGGGCCGGCGTGGCCGGTGACGAACCAGCCGGGCGTGTACCCCGGCGGGCCAGCCGCGACGGCAACGACGCGGCGGGCCCGCGGCGAAAAGGCAGCGCAGCGCCGCACCGGTCAACCGGCGCGGGCAGCGAACCTGGCCGACCCCGCCGCACCGCGCAGGACGCGGAAGGCCGGTCGCCCCCGGTGAGCAGACGTATGAGCGGCCGGCTGATCAAACATCCGAGCGGCCGCGTGACCGACCATGCTGTCCGCCGTGCCGCGGATAGGCGCCGGCGTGGCGATTTCGCCATGCCGCTGGTTCACCGGATCGTGGCCCTCGCGATCGTGCTGATGATCGCCTTGTCGGCCTGCGCCGGCGGGTCGGACGTTACCCAAGTGACGGTGACGGCCGGGCCGGCGAAGATCGCACTCCCCGCCGCGCTGTCCTGCGTCAGCCCGCCCGGAGCGACCACGCTCAGCTGCGCCGGTGGCGACAATGACAAGACGGCACCACATCTCGCCCTCGCGCCGGGCACTCCGCTCACGGTGCAGGTGCCGACGGCCGTCGGCAACACGCCTTGGGTGATCGTGTTCTCGTATGTGGACGCACAGGGCAAGCAGCAGGGCGACCGAACCGCGGTCTTCCCGCCGAAGAAGCAGTTCTCCTACCACCTGACGCCGCCGTCCGGGGCGCAAATGACCCGCCTCGAGGTGCAGAGCCTCACCGCGGCGCCGGGACCGGACGGCGGTGTCGAATTCCCCGCCGTCGGAAGTTGGGTATTGATCATCGATCCCGTCGGCGGATCACAGCCGGAGTCACCTCAGGGATCATCGCAAGGATCACCGCCGCCCGGGTCCACCACGAGCAGTATCGGAGAAACGGAGCAGACGGGATGACGACGTCATGGGCTACGGTCGGCCGAATCGGTGTGGTCGGTGCCGGGGATATTGCGCACGAGCACCTGGCGTCTCTGCAGCGACTCGGCATGCCCGCGCTCGTCTACTCACCGAGCGGGCGCGCTGCGCAGCTCGCATCACGCTACGGCGCGCGCACCGTCACCAGCCTCGACGAGCTCCTCGCGGCCAGCAACGTCGTCGGCATCTGCACACCGACGGACACCCATGCCGATATCGCGTTCGCCGCGATCGCTCGCGGCCGACATGTGATCTGCGAGAAACCGTTCGCCCGGACCCACGATCAGGCGGTCGCCATCGCCGCGCAGGCGCAGGCGGCCGGGCGTCACCTCTATGTGGCCCACGTCGTGCGCTATTTCGCCGCCTATGCCGCGGCGCGGGCGGCGGTGCAAAGCGGGCTCATCGGGACTCCGACGGTCCTTCGGATGTCTCGCACCGGTGCCGCCCCCGAGGCCGCGTGGTTTCACGACGAGGCCCGGTCCGGCGGTGTGCTGATGGACCAGATGATCCACGACTTCGACTTCGCGCGGTGGGTCGCGGGCGAGGTCACGTCCGTCGAGGCCAGGACGGAGCGCGGCGACAGCCCGAACGTCGTCACCGCGACCGCGACGCTCTACCACGCCAACGGCGTCGTATCCCACTCCACGGGCGGTTGGTTGCCCGCGGAAACGCCGTTCACCACAAGCTTTTCGGTCACCGGGACCGAAGGCACGCTGACACATTCGAGCACCGGCGGCGCCGTCATCCTCGAACGCACCGGTTCGGCTCCGGTCGAGCTGTTGACCGCCGCGACGGCGGCCGATCTGCCGTTCGACACCCAGCTGGCTGAGTTCGCCACCGCGATCGCCGGCGGCGCCGAGCCGCGCGTCAGCGCCGCGGACGGCATCGCCGCATTGGATCTGACGTTGGCGGCGCTGCGCAGCGCACGCTCCGGGCGCGCCGAGCCTGTCCGGCCGGTCTGAGCGCCCCGTCGCCCTACGCTCGAACGTCCTACTGCTCGAACTCGCTCGCGACGGCGCGCATCACGTCCGCGATCCGCCCGGCCGTCGCCCTGTCCGGGTATCTGCCGTGCCGCAGCCCGGGGAGCGCCTTGGTCTCCAGCAGTTTGATGAGATCCTCGATCAGGCCGTGCAACTCGTCCGCGGAACGCCGGTGCTGCGGTGTGATCGTCGGCGGCGCGTCGATGAGCTGGACCTGCAACGCCTGCGGGCCACGGCGGCCGTCGGCAACGCCGAACTCCACCTTCTGGCCCGGCTTGAGCGACGTGACGCCCGCCGGCAATGCGGAGGCGCGTACGTGAACATCGTCACCGCCGCCCTGCGGCGCGATGAACCCGAAACCCTTCTCGGCATCGAACCATTTCACTCTGCCGCTCGGCACGTCGAGTTCTCCTTGTTCGGATCGTGGGGCGCGTGCGCACTCCCTGCGGAGCGCTGTCGCTCCACTCATCTAGCGTACTGGCCCCGGCGACGCACGGCGCCCGCGGCGGCGTATGTCCGGCAGTGTGATCAGACAGTGTGATCCGGGAGTGTTGTCCGGTAGCGGGGTCGGGCTGTTTCCCCGGTCAGCGTTCCGCAGCCGGCGACCATGGCCGTCATAAACGGGCGCGATCAATGCATCAGTGCACGGTGGCGGCGAGGTACGAATCGAGCCATGCGGCGAACCCGGACAGGTCGGGCAGCACCACGTCGGCACCGGCGATCGTCAGGTCCGCCATCGTCATGGGCCCGGTCGCGACACCCACGGCGAGCGCGTCCGCCGCGCGGGCTCCGGCGATGTCCCCGACATGGTCGCCCACGTAGACCTCGGCCCCGTACGCCCGCAGCGCGTCGGCCTTGCCGGTCGCCCACAGCTGACCGGCGACCGCCGCCACCTCGAAGCCGAGCGCGTCGAGGTGGCCCCGCACATGGCGCTCGTGTTTCGCGCTGATCACGACGGTCTCGCCGCCGTGGGATGCCACCGCGGCCAGCGCCTCACGCGCCCCGGGCAGCGCCTCGGTCGCGGGTATGACGATGTCCGCGTACAACGCCCGGTATCGCGCCACCAGCCGGTCCGACTCCGTGCCGACGATGCCGTACCGCGCGAACTCGTCCTCGAGCGGGGGCCCGAGCCGAGTGACGAATGCGGCGCCGTCCAGCGGGATGCCGGTCTCCGCGGCGAGGACATCGAAGAGGGCGGCCCTCCCCGCTCGCGGGTCGATCAGGGTCATGTCGAGGTCGAAGCCGACGGTGAAGGTCACCTTGCGAGGGTACGGCCGAAATCGGTGCCACCAGAGGGGTTCTGCACAGGCTGATGCCGGACGGTGACCGAATGGTTATGCCCGCCGTGACGACGGTCACGGTGACCGAGTCGTGTCGCAGCCGGGTCTCCCCGGTGGTGTCCCCAGTTGTGTCCCGGCCGCGTCTCAGGCGTGCCGCTGATGGCGCTGGTGTAGCTGGGCTCTGGTGCAACGACGCTGGTGGTCATGGCGACCGGCCTCTCGGGTGGACGGTGGCTGATGTCATCAATTGCGAACCGGCGCAGCCCGCCCCGCCACCGCGCCGCGGCATCGCACCCGCCGACTTGGCAGCATGGTCCAGGTGAGCCACCGTGCGGATTCGAACCCGCCAGATGCCCGAGGTGATGCCACAGGCACAGTCACCGCCGAACTGTGGGATCCGCGACGCCGGTCGGCGTCCTGGCAGCGTTGGCGGCGCGATCTGCCAGCGTTGTTGGACGTGCTACTAGAGGAGTGGGACCTGCGCCCGGACGGGTATCGCGGCGTCGGCGAGTGCGCCATCGTGCTCGGCGTGCACACTCCGGACGGCGAGCGTGCGGCGTTGAAAGTTGGCTGGCCGCACCCGGAGTCGGCACACGAGCACATCGCGCTGCGGCTGTGGGCCGGTCACGGCGCCGTCCGCCTGCTACGCGCCGACCCGGGGCGCGGGGTGCTGCTGCTGGAACGCGCCGGCCCCGACGACCTGACGAGCGTGGATCCATTGGCCGCATGCGAGATCATCGCGCGGCTCTACCCGCACCTGCACCGGCCGGCCACCGCCCAGCTCACCCGCCTGTCCGATCTGTGCGCACGGTGGTCGCGAGAGTTGACCGCTCTTCCCGCCGACGCACCCGTCCCGCATCGACTGGTGAGCCAGGCCGCGTCGCTCGCGGCCGACTTCGCGACCGACCTGGCCACCGATGGCCGGCTCCTGCACAGCGACTTGCACTATTTCAACGTGCTGGCCGCCGACCGGGAGCCGTGGCTGGCGATCGACCCCAAACCGCTGTCCGGCGACCCGAGTTTCGAAGTCGCACCGCTGCTGTGGAACCGCTGGGACGAGGCGCTGGCGACCGGCACGATCCGCGAGGCCGTGCGTGCGCGGATGGCAACCGTCATCGACGCCGCCGGATTCGACCCGCAACGGGCGCGGGACTGGGTGATCGTCCGCGAGTTGGTCAACGTGCTGTGGACCCTGCACGACGCGCCCGTCCTCAGCCCGCCCGAGCGGCAGTGGATCACGCGGTCGGTCACCATCGCCAAGGCGGTGCAAGACTGACGGCGCGAGGTCGGTCGGGTTCGCCGCAGGCGTCGCCACCCATGAAACCGCCTATGACGCCGCCCATGCGAAGCCCCCTCCGAAACCCGCTCGGCGCCTGCTTGACGCGTTCCCGCCGGAACGTTCTTCGCCCGATTCCTTAGGTCAGGCCGCGGGCGCTAGAACCGCAAAACCCATCTGGAACGGCCTTCGCACGAACGCCGTCATCAGCGTTGCACCGGCGCTTCGCGAGAATCGCCCGGCGAACCTGCCCGGACTCCTGACTCCTCAGTCGGCAGGCAGTGCGAACGGCGCCTGAAGGCCCTCGAACATCGGGAAGTGCTTGACATTCAGTGTCGCCAATTCGAGCCCCTCGGTCTCCGCGGTCGCAGCGATCAGGTAATCGCCGAGCCCAACGCCCGAATGGGAGCGGCGGTAGCGGCGCATGAACTGCGAGGCCTGCCATCCTGCCTGCCGACTAACCGCGAACACGTCGAAGCTGGCCAGCAGCCGAACGACCTCACGTCGCTCCCCCGAGCGCATGCCTCCGGCGACCTCGGCCACGCACACCGCGCTGGTCGCCAGGCGGCCGTTGTCGCGCCGCGCCGCCAGCAGCCATCGCCGCGCCGCCTCGACCCCGCGCAGGTGAGCGATCAGCACGTCGCTGTCGACGAGGATCAACGGCGGCGGATGCTGTCGAGATGCGCCGCCCGCCCGTCCGGCGCCCGGCCGAACGAGACAGCGTCCGGAAGCACACCGAATGAGGCCTCAATCGCCGCGAGGTCGTTGGCCAGCTCGTCTGGGGAAGCGATCAAGCTGCGATCAATCAGACGGCGCACCACCTCGGCGCGCGAGACGCCTTCGGCGTGAGCAAGCCGGTCGAGCGCTGTCGTCTGCCGCTCATCGAGATACAGATTCGTACGCCGCATACATCACAACATACACCAGGTATCTGTCGCACAGACGCCGATCCGGTAGCCACAGGCGCGCCTTTCATGGCACGGTCCTGAAACCGCCTATGACGCCGCCCACGCCAATCCCTCGCCGAAACCCACTCGGCGCCTGCTGGACGCATTCCCGGGAACACATTTCAGGCAGGCGGATTCGTCTAGCGTGACCGCATGGCCCGCTACGTCATCGACGCGCCCACGCTGGTGCACATCGTCGCAACCGAGACGCCTGTGCATCCGTCACACAGCATCGTGGCGCCGAACGCCATCCGGTCGCAGGCGCTGACGATACTGCTGACGGCGGTGAACGCCGGTGCCATGACGGAGGAGCAGGCCCGATCCTTGCACGACGGCATGACCGGACTGAAGATGCGGCTGCTCGGCGATCGCGTCTCCCGTTGGGTCGCCTGGACGATCGCCCGCAGCCACGGCTGGACCGACCTCGCGGACGCCGAATATCTCGCGATCACCCAGTTGCAGGCCGACGCGCTGATCACCGTCGACGAACGTTTCGCCGCGGCGGCTGCGGGGATCGTGCCGCTCGCCGCGCTGGCCGATCTGACCACGTCGGACCGGTGACGCAGGCGCCGGGATCCCGTCATCTCCGCAGCCTCGTCCACGGGCAGCCGGGGGCGGTCAGTCGGTGTGGAAGACCTCCGGAAGATCCAGCCACCAGGAGCCCTCGGGGCGCTCCGGCAGAGGCCGCTGCATCGGCATGCAGATGTCCCACCACCGCTGCGTTTCGGGGTCGGCGGCCATCGCCGCCATGTCGCCCTCGAAGTCGTCGCCGACGTACTCCATGTACGCGAAGAGTGTCGTCCCATGGCGGAAGATCGAGTAGTTGCGGATGTTCGACTGTGCGATTCGGTCCAAGACGGTGGGCCAGACGTCCGCGTGCAGCGCCTCGTACTCGGCGATCCGGTCCTCAGAAATGCCGATGATCTGCGCGATCCGCCTCATGTCAGCTCGCGACCTTCTGGACGTCGCTGCGCACCCGGAGCCTCGCCATCCCACCGTCGACCGCCACATCGGTCCCCGTCGTCGACTGGTTGGCAGGGTCGCACAGGAACACGATCGATGTCGCCACTTCCTCCGGTGTCACCATCCGACCGGTCGGCTGGCGGGCGTGCATCGCAGCCATCTCCGCGGCGGGATCCGCGAACTTCGCGACGTTCCGATCGACCCACGGCGTCGACACGGTGCCGGGACTGACGCAGTTCACCCTGATCCGCTCGTTGACGTAGTCCGCGGCCATCGCATAGGTCAGGCTCAGCACGGCACCCTTGGACGCCGCATACAACGCGCGCTGCGGCAGGCCGTTCAGCGCGGCGACCGAGCAGAGGTTGACGATCGCGGGCGCCGTCGATTTCCTCAAGTACGGCAGCGCGACGGCCGACACGCGGGCCATCCCGATGACGTTGATGTCCAGCACGCGCTTCCAGTCGTCGTCGGAGTTGTCCTCGACCGTGCCGACAGCGCCGATGCCGGCGTTGTTCACCAGGAAATCGATACCACCGAGATCGGCGGCGACCCGAGCCAGGGCGACCGAGACCGAATGGCGGTCGGTGACATCCGCGACGTAGCCCGAGACATTGGCCGGCACGCCCGCGACGTTCACGTCGAGTACGGCCACCTTCGCCCCTCGCGCCACAAATGCCTGCGCGGTCGCCGAGCCGATGCCACCGGCGCCACCGGTGACGACGGCCACGAATCCATCGAACGTGCCGCTCATACCTGCACGAACTCCTGTCGTCCACGCTCGAGACCGTCGATCTCGAGCTCCACAACGTCGCCCGGGCACCTCGCGCCTGGGGTGGTCCGCCGAGGAAGCCTCACCACTGGCCCCCGGCCGCCGCGAGCGAGAGTCGTGGGTCGATGCCTTCGAAGTCGTGAGAGGTATACGCCGCCTCGACCAGCGCCATCGTCTTGATCACGTCGTCGACGGCAGTCGGCAGGGTCGGAACCGAGCCTTCGAGATACCGCTGCAGAGCACCCATCGATCCCATGAAGGCGTCCGGGAACCAACTGCCCTCGAACGGCACGTCCTGCCATGCCACATCCGGATCCTTCCGGGACGGGCCCGGAGTCAAGCCGGCGTCCGTCCGGGCGATGCGGAGGATATCCGCGCCTCCGGTCGGGTAGTCGAGCAGCAGCCCGAGCTGGAGGAAGATCGCGCCGCGCGTCCCCTCCCACTTGATGAAGCTCTGCTCCTGTTCCGGGCCGAAGATATGGTCGTGGTTCGTGTTGATGACGACCCGGAGGTCGCGTCCGCGGTACCGCAGGATGATGTCCGACCGGGTATTTGCGTAAGCCTTCGAGGGGTGCTTCACCGTTGTCGCAGAGACAGAGTCCGGATCGCCGAGGAACGAGCGCACGAGGTCGAGGTAGTGGACCGAATGCATGTTGATCTCGATGCGCGGCAACTTCAAGACTTCCGGGAACAGATACCACGGCTGCATCACGTTGATGCGGAATTCGAAGTCATAGAGCTCGCCGATCTCACCGTCGGCTATCAATCTGCGGACGGCGGCAATGTACGGCGCAAACCGCAGTTGGGTGTTCACTGCGGCGACAAGACGCTTTCGCCGGCAGATCTCAAGCAGGCGGAGCCCGTCATGCAGCGTGTTGCCCAGCGGCTTCTGGATGAGGACCGGCGCGCCGTCGGGAAGGGCTTCGAGCGCCGCGGGGAATTGGTCGGGCATCAGGGCCAGGTCGTAGACCGCGTCCGCCGGGGCGGCCGCGACGGCATCACCGACCGAGCCGAATACATGGCTGATCCCGTAGGCCTCCGCCAGCGCCTGTGCCCGGGGCACCACGATGTCTGCGATGCCGAAAAGCGGAAAGTTGGCTTTGCTGTACGCCGGGAGATGGGCGTCCTTCACGATGCCACCGGCACCGAGCAGGACGATCGGGCGCGGGCTCTTCGGCAGTGCGAGCGTGTATGCGTCGGCCGGATGCATCTCCGGCCGCTCGATCACTGTCATCCGGTTTTCATCCCTTCACGGCACCGACGGTTTGACCACGGATGAGGAATCGCTGGGCGGCGATGAAGACAACGAGCAGCGGCAGCATGCTGATAAACGTCGCGAACGCGAGTTCCGGCATCCACAGCTTCACCGTCAAACCGGCAGCGCTCGTCGGATTGAACAACGGGCTGGCGCCGATGAACTCCTGCAGGCCGATCGACAGCGTTTTGTTCTGCTGGCTGGAGGTCAGCAGCGTCAACGGCAGGAAGAAGTTCGTCCAGTTAGCCACGAAGCTGAAGAAGGTGACCAGTGCGACAGCCTGCTTCGAGATCGGCAGCGCGACCCGGAAGAACGTTCCGCCCTCACCGAGCCCGTCGACCCGGGCCGCCTCGACGAGTTCGTGCGGCATGGCCGTCATGAAGTGGATGTAGGACAGGTACACGCCGAACGGAAAGAAGCCCATGAGAACCGCGACCGGCCACAGCTGCCCGACCGCGCCGATCGCGTCGACCTGCAGGAAGATCGGGATCACCAGCACCGTGTTCGGCATCGCCATCGCAATCAGGGTGACGATCAGCCAGAATCGTCGCCCCCTCCAACGGAGCCTGGCCATGGCGAAACCGGCCGGTAGGGCCGTGACCACGGCCAAGACGGCGCCGCTGACCGACACGATCACCGAGTTCAGCAGCCAGCGCTGAAAGAGTCCACCACCGCGCGGCCCATAGGCGGTGAGCGTCTTCCAGTTGTCGATGGCGTGTTGGATGCTCACGCCCGCCAGGCCGAGGAATCCGTCCGTGCCTTCCTGGACCCCCGTCTGGCTCCGGAATGCCATGGCGACGAACCCGATGATCGGGTACAGGACCAGCGCGGCGGCGATCACCATCACCGCGACACGCGCCGTGCGGCCCGCGGACCAGGGACGCTGCACGACGTGGGCGCGATGCTGGGTGACCACGTCGGGCGCGCTCACCGCGCCTCCTTCTCGCCGAACAGCCCGCTCCGGAACACCGTCAGCACGCCGATGGCCAGGGTGACGACCAGCAGGATGACCGACATTGCCGCCGCCGCAGGAAGATTCCGGTTGGTGAACGCGAACGCGAACGTCAGCTGCGTCGGCGTGTACTCCGTCTGCATCGCTCCGGCCGACACCTGTTGCAGCAAATAAGGTTCCATGAACAGCTGAAAGCCGTAGGCGATGTTCATCAACGCGGCATACCCGATCCACGGCCGGATCATCGGGAGCTTGACGTGCCATGCGACCTGCCAGGCATTCGCCCCGTCCAGGCTCCCCGCCTCGAAGACCTCCTCCGGCAGGCCGTTCAGGCCGCCGTTGACGATGACGACCCACGTACCGACACCCTGGAAGAACAACATCGCGGCGAGGATGAACGGAACGTTGAACGGGTTGGTCGCGTCCTTGATCGTCGTCTCACCGAGGGTCGTCCACAGCCAACTGATCGGCGAGATCGACGGGTTGATCAGGTAGACCCACAGCATGAAGTTGGCGATGCCGCTCAGCGCGCCCGGGATGTAGTACACGAAACGCATGACGGAACCGAACCGGCCCGGGCTCGCGTGGATGAGCAGCGCAAGTCCGATGACGCCGATCAGCATGATCGGCAGCCAGACGGCCATGACGATGCCGATGTTCTTGAACGTGTCCCAGAACCGGTAGTCGGTCACGGCGCTCTTGTACGCGTCCAGGCCGCCGAAACCGCCCTGTGGCCGCAGAATCGTCGACGGCTTCTGCAGAGACTTCCAGACCGCGAAGACGATCGGAATCGCCGCAGCGGCGAGGAACAGCAGGATGTAGGGCGCACTGAGCAGCCAGCCACCGACGGTCTCGCGTGAGGAGAGCCGATGCCGCCGTCCGCGCGGTCTGACGGCCGGTGCTACGGCCGGCAGGGTCGTCGTGGCGGTCATGGTCTCCTCACGCGAGATGTCAATGGCACGAACGGTACTAGCCGGCCGAGATGGTGTACCCGATCGACTTGGCCTGGTCGGTCAATGTCGAGAAGAACTTGGTCAGCGCGGCGGACATCGTTCCGCCGGACGTCAGCGTGGTCGGGACCGTCTGGGTCCAGATGTTGCCGGTGTCGTAAAGCATGTACTGGTACGGCGCCACCGCCGCCAGGGACGCCTTGAACGCCGCCTTCAACTGATCGAGGTTGCTGTAGTAGCCGTCGGTGCCGAACTTCGCCAGCCACGGATCCTGGTCGGGGCCGTAGGCCGGTAGGCCGGTCGACAGATCCACCTGCCACGCCGGATCGGTCGCAACGAACTTCATGAAGGTGATGGTGTTCTCCTTCTCCTTGCCCGTCACGTGGGAGGACATGCCCCACAGCCCGCCGCCCTCGTCACCCATCGACGGCTTGCCGTCCCAGGTCAGCGGGTCCGATGCGGTCCAGTTGCCGGCCGGCACCTTCCAAGTGGCCTGCAGCAGGTAACTGCCATACCACAGGGCTCCTGGCGTCATGACCAAGTTGGCCGAGGCCTTCACCGCGTCCGCGTCGAAAACCCCCAGCGGGCTGAGCGCCTTCGCCTGGTACGCCTGGTCAAGGAGCTGCCCTATCTTCGTGCAGTTCGGATTCTGCGGATTGAGCACGATCTCGGTTTCCGATTTCGGGCTGTTCGTCGGGCAGTTCGCCGCCTGCAGGTAGCGGTTCACGGCATAGGCATCGCCCAGGAACCCGCTGATCTTGCCCGGATGGTCCTTAGCGATCTTGATCGCCAACGTGAAGTAGTCCTCCCAGGACTTGGGCACCGTGTAGTTGTTGTCCTTGAAGAACTTCGCGTCGTACCAGAAGACGTCCGGCGCCGCGTCGTTGCGCAGGCAACGGATCTGGCCGCCGATGTTGCAGAAGGAGATCGTTGCCGGGTCATAGCCCTTGATGACGTCCGCCAACTCTGGCACCGCCGACAGATTCGCGGCGTAGTTGCTCTGCGAACTGGTCGCCCAGGCGATGTCGTCGTTCGAGGTGAAGAAGATCGCGTCCGGCCAACCCGAGCCCGCGGCGTCGAAATTCGCGAACGCCTGCTTCGTGCTCTGGCCGCCGATGGTTCCGTCGTTCTGGACCATCTTGACCGGAATCTCGGGGTGTGCCTTCTCGAACGCCTGAACCGCCGGGACGCGAGGCGCGTCGACCCACACGGTGATACCACCGCCGGAGCCGGACGCTCCCGATCCGCCTCCGCTGGTGTCGGCCGCACTCGTGGATCCTGCCGAACTGGATGAGCTGGAACTGCCGCTGGCCGCTCCGCCGGAGGAGGAACACCCCGTCAGCAGGAGTGCTGCAACCGCGACTACTGCGGTGGCCCCGCTCGTAAGCAGGCGCGTCCGCGCCCGTGATGTCGACATGGACACTCCTTGGAAGGTTCGGTGCAGCGGGCTCCTCTGCCCGGCTGCTGGATGGCCGCGCACCGCGCGTTGTCAAACGTTAAGCCCTGCCGACGTCGCTAGTCAAACGTTTACGCACCGATTTTATGACGATTTCGCATCGATACATCTGATGACTAGCGCCGAGGAAGTTCGCTGCTGACCGTCATCCGGTTTGTCCTACCCGCGCTGTGTCGATGCCGTAGAAGTCGATCGCGCTTCCGGCCAGGATCCATTCCCGGTCGGCCGGATCGAGGTCCGCGAAGACCACCTGGAGGCCGTCCCATACCCGGTCGTAGTCCCCGGCGAGCATCGAGATCGGCCAGTCGCCGCCGTACATCAGGCGCTTCGGGCCGAAGACCTCCATTGCGCGATCGAAGAAGGGCCGGATCATGTCGGGCGTCCAGGAGGCAGGATCACCGACCGCCGCATAGAGCCCCGACACCTTCGCGTAGACCTTCGGGTTCTCCGCTGCTCGAGCGATGAGGCTCCACCACGGCTCCGGGTCGTCGGCACCGATCGGGGGCTTGTTGAGGTGGTCGATGACCATCTTCAGATCCGGGTGCCGCTCGGAGAGGGTCGACACATGCCGGAGATGCTCCGGCAACACACCGACAACGTCGAAGGTGACGCCCGCAGCCTCCAGCAGGCCGAGCCCCTCGTCGAACGCCGGTCGCACGAGCCAATCGACGTCCGGGCGGGTGTGGATGAGGTTCCGGTAGCCGACGATCCGCGGCTCCGCCCGATGCCGGTCGAGGCCCCGCGCCGCTGCCGCGGGGTCGTGCAACGGAACGTAGCCGACGATCGCGACGACCTCCGGATGCGCATTCGCCGTCTCGATCATGAAGTCGGTGTCGGCGTCGTTGTCCGCCGACTGGACCATCACCGTTCCGGTGATCCCGTTGCGAGCAAGGTGCGGGGACAACTCGTCCCACAGGATCGGCCGGTTCAGCGGGTCATCGCCGACCAGCCAGTCGTACTCGACCACCCTCGGGTCCCACGCGTGCTGGTGGGCGTCGATCACCGTCATCTGTTCCTCCTCGGTCCGCGAGCCGTGCGCCCTGGCACGAGCGCCCGCTCTTTACACTGCATGCATGGCCAGCGCCCCGTCGACAAGTCCGAGACAGTCGCAGGCCGATATCGTCATCGAGGGCATCAAGGCAATGATCATGTCCGGGCGCCTCGGCCCGGGTGCCCGCCTTCCGATCGAGAAGGACCTCGCCGCCGAACTCGGGGTCTCTCGCGGCCCGCTTCGCGAGGGGGTCAGGGCGCTCGCAATCCTCGGAATCCTCGAGACGCGACAGGGCGACGGGACGTACCTGACGGACCTGGACCCACTGCAACTCCTGGGCCCGCTCAGCTTCCTCGCCGACCTCCAACTTCCGTCGAACGCCGGGCACCTGCTGGCGGTCCGGCGCGTACTCGAAACGGAGACCGTTGCACAAGCCGCCCTCAAGATGACCGACGCGGAGCTGGACGAGGCCGAGCGGATCCTTGAGAGCGTCGCCGAGATGGCCGAAGGCGAGCTCACGCAGGCCGATCTGGAGGCCTTCATCGAGGCGGACGCGCAGTTCCACCGGCTGATCGCTCGCGCGAGCGGAAATCCCGCGCTGGCAGCGATGATCGAGTCGCTCGTCGGTCGCACCTACCGGGCGCGCCTGTGGCGGGCGATCCGCGAGCGCGGTGCGGTGAGTTCGACCCAGGCGCAGCACAGCGCGATCCTCACAGAACTCCGGCGTCGCGACCCGGAACGAGCGAAGATCCGGATGGCAATACACCTGCTTGGCGTCCAGGACTACGCCGACAGCCATCCGAACGGTGACGCCGACTCCTGATAGCGCCGTGTCGCCTCAGCATTGCGCTGCCCAGTAACTGCCGGACGGGTACTCATATTCGACAACCGATTGCTCATGCATGGCAGCGCTGTACCCGGGGGACTGGGGCAGCCGATAGTGACCGTTCTCGACGACGCACGGATCGACAAAATGCTCGTGGAGATGGTCGACGAACTCGGTTACCCGCCCGTCCAGCGAGCCCGAGATCGCGACGAAGTCGACGATGGACAGGTGTTGGACGAGCTCACAGAGGCCGACCCCGCCGGCATGCGGGCACACCGGGACACCGAACTTCGCCGCCAGGAGATAGACCGCCATGATCTCGTTGATGCTCGCGAGCCGCGCGGAGTCGAGCTGGCAGTAGTCGATCGCTTCTGCCTGGAACATCTGCTTGAACAGGACCCGGTTCATGCCGTGCTCACCGGTGGCGACGCCGATCGGCGACACCGCGCGGCGGATCGCGGCGTGGCCGAGGATGTCGTCAGGGCTCGTCGGCTCCTCGATCCACAACGGCCTGAACTCGGCGAGTCGGCTCACCCATTCGATCGCCTGCGGTACGTCCCACACCTGATTCGCGTCGATCATGAGGTTGGCATCCCACCCGATCACCTCTCGGGCGATCGCCAGCCGCCGGATGTCGTCGTCCACGCTGGCGCCGACCTTCAGCTTGACATGCCGGTACCCCTGGTCAACCGCCTCGGTGAGCAGCCTACGGAGTTTGTCGTCGCTGTAGCCGAGCCATCCGGCACTCGTCGTGTAGCAGGGGTAGCCTCCGCGTGCCTGAAGGTCGCGGATCCGCTCCATCCGCCCCGGCCGGGCGTGCTTCAAGATCTGCAGTGCCTCGTCGCGCGTGAGCGCGTCGGACAGATACCGCAGGTCAAGGATGTCGACGAACTCCTCCGGCTCCATTTCCGTCAGCAAGCGCCACAGCGGCTTTCCGGCCCGCCGGGCGGCCAGGTCCCACACGGCGTTCATGACGGCCGCCATCGCGAGGTGGACGACACCCTTCTCGGGACCGAGCCAGCGTAGTTGCGAATCCGATGCCAGCTCCCGGTAGATCCCACCGAGGTCCGTGGTCAGCGCGTCGACGTCGCGGCCGATGAGCGGCAGTGCGCGCTGCCGGGAGGTTTCTGTGACGACGTCGTTACCGCGGCCGATCGTGAAGGTAAACCCGTGGCCAGCGAGCCCCGGCTCGTCGGTTTCCAGAACCACGTAGGAGGCGGAATAGTCGCCGTCCTTGTTCATCGCGTCGGATCCATCGAGCGTCTTCGAGGTCGGGAAGCGGACATCGTGGACACGGACTGTGGTGATGGTGGGCATCGGGACCTTTCGGCGTCGACGTGGAAGTGTTTACAGACGGACGAGGCCCTCGGCGGCGAGGTCGGTCCACAGGTCGCCGGGCACCGACGCCGTCATCCGCCGGGCGGCGGACTCGACCTGGTCGGCGTTGCGCAGACCGATCACGACGCACGCCACGGCCGGGTTCCGCAGCGGGAACTGCGTGGCGGCGATCGACAGCGTGGTCCCGTGTGCCTCACAGATCGCCGCGATCCGCCGGGCCCGCTCGATGAGCTCGGGCGGGGCGTCCGCGTAGTCATACTTCGCCGTGTCCGGGACAGTGTCCCGGCTGAGCAGCCCGGAGTTGTAGATGCCGGCATCGACCACCGCGACGCCGCGCTCCGCCGCGGCGGGCAGCAGGTCGTCCAGGGCGCGTTGGTCGAGCAACGAGTAGCGCCCCGCGACCATGACGACGTCCACATCCGTTGTCCGGACGAACTCGGTGAGCATCGCGGACTGGTTCATCCCGGCGCCGATGGCTTTCACGACCCCCTGCTCGCGGAGCTCGAGGAGCGCACCGATCCCGGTGGTCGACGCCGACTCCCAATGGTCATCCGGATCGTGCAGGAAGGCGATGTCGAGGTAGTCGGTGCCGAGCCTGCCGAGCGATTCCTCGACGGAACGGAGCACTGCGTCGCGCGAGAAGTCGAAGCGGCGGCGGAACAGTGCCGGCACCGCGAAGCCCCCGTCGTCCATGCGGTCCGCGGTCGCCGGGCTCGGGTCGAGCACCCTACCTACCTTCGTCGAGAGCACGTACTCGCCACGCGGGCGCCCGGCAAGACCTGAGCCGATCCGTCGCTCCGACAGGCCGAGACCATAGTGCGGCGCGGTGTCGAAATACCGCACCCCCTGATCCCACGCGGCATCAATGGCTGCCATGGCATCGTCATCGCTCGTCTCCCGGTACAGGTTGCCGAGTTGCGCACCACCGAACCCGAGCAACGTCGGCGCGACGCCGCGAAACTCCGAACTTCTCCGCATGGAGCGATCCTCCTTCACGGTCGACGACCGTGACGTGCCCGAAATCATCAGATCAATTCCCGCTGAGCTTACGGTGCGCGAGCCGTCAGAGCAACGATAGATCTGATGATCACGGGTGGCGCCGAGCTCTTCGTGTACCTGGCGGAGGCGCCGTCGACTCCCGTACGACGAGCACCGGCGGCTCGGCGTCCACCCGTTCGTGCCGTGGCTCGCCGCCGCCGATCCGCTCATGCAGCGCCGTGATGGCGGTCACTCCCATCTGGTACAGCGGCATGCGGACTGTCGTCAGCGGCGGTCCGGTACTGTCGGCGAACCACACGTCATGGATCGAAACGATCGACAGTTCGTCCGGGATCCGGATGCCCGCGCGACGCGCAGCGCCGAGCAGGCCGATGGCGCCGTTCACGTTCGCGGCGACAATCGCCGTCGGATGCTCGGGCAGATCCCACAAGCGCTGGAGGGCAGCACGCCCGTTGTCGGGGGTGTAGCCTATCCAGGTCTCCCACTCCGGTGGCGTCGCCAGTCCGGCGGCATTCATCGCGGTGTGGTAACCGGCCGATCGGCGTTGCGCCGTATCGTTCCGCGCGAGCCCACCGACCATCGCGATGTGACGGTGGCCGAGATCTATCAGGTGCTGGGTCGCCATCGCGGCCGCACGTTCGTCCTCCAGCGCCACGGTGCCGATCGGGATATCCCGCATCGTGTTGATGAGGATCGCCGGGGCACCGGATTCAACGAGCGAGTCGACAACCGTCATGTCCGTGGCGTCACCGAGTTGCAGCAGAACGCCGTCCACGCGACCCTCGCCGACCAGCCGCCGGATCAGCTCCGGGTGCGGCTCGAGAGTCTCCTCACGCGCGATCAGCACTGTGTAGCCTCTCGACCAAGCCGCGTCGTTGACACCGAGCATCAGCCCCGCGAAGACCGCGTTGGTGAGGTCCGGAACGAGGATCGCAATGGCGTTCGTCCGTGCGCGGCGTAGGGCACGGGCGGCGAAGTTCGGCTGGTAGCCGAGTTCCTCGACGGCCCGATGGATTAGCTCGCGGGTGCGGTCAGACACCCTCGCGGTCGGCGAATTGGACAACACCCGAGACACCGCCGACACGCTGACGCCGGCCAGCTTCGCAACGTCACCGAGGGTGGCCATGGCCGCAACCTAGGCCTGCGGACCGGTCGCAGTTGAGCCACCGGTTCGCTTGTTGACGAGGTAGATATGCGTGAGCACCAGGACCTTTTCGCGGCGTTGGTTGATGACGGTGACGAGCTCGTGGACATAACCGTATTCGTCAGGCCGCTTGGCATGATCGGTCTTGGCGGTGATCTCCGCGGTGACGGTGATCGTGTCACCGATGAACACCGGTCTGATGAACCGGATCCGGTCGTAGCCGTAGCTCATCGACTGCGGGTTGATGTCTCCGGCGGTCATACCCACAGCGACCGACAGGATTAACGTGCCGTGCGCGATCCGTTGACCGGCAGGCTGGCTCTTCATCCACTCCGCGTCCATGTGGTGCGGAAAGAAATCGCCGGTTTGCCCGGCGTGCAGCACGATGTCCGCCTCGGTGATAGTGCGGCCCGTGGTCGTCCGCATGGAGCCGATGCCGTAGTCCTCATACCACTTCTCGACCGTGGCCATCAGTACGCCGCCCGCCTTCTCGATCCCTCCACCGGAGGCACCAGGTATCGGGAGGTCAACTGGTTGAGCCGGGCGACGAGCCCGGTGTCCGACAGCTTCCCCTGCAAGGCCGCGGTGACCAACAGTGAGCCTTCGTCTTGTATCGCCATGTACCCGGTCTGCCGCGGCCGAAGGTACGCACCGTCGAGCGTCGCCCTGGTGCCTCGGAAGAAGTCCAGGCTGTCGGCGTTCGTCCGGTCGTCATCCCATGCCAGGGCGTTCCCGGGCTGCCCGCCGCCGCGGTAGTAGACGCCGCGCTGCACATCTGCCGAGACGAGCCAGAACGCGTGGTCGATAGCTTCGACCGGATGTGCCGACGCGCTCGATACGGCGATACCGGCGCCGCCGAGCAGTGATCCTGCGACGCCCATCGGCCCGCGTGGGATGTCGACGTACCGCAGCCGGTGCATTCGGAAGCCTTCTCGCGAGTAGTTCGAATAGCCGAAAAGCAAAGGGCAGTAGGCAAAGTCGTCGTCGGCAGCGAGGGCATCAGCAGCCTGGATCGGGTTCCACGTCAGCTGCTCGCTGGGCACAAGCGCAGCCAGGCGGTGCATGATCGCCAGGGCCGGTGCCGCCTCTTCCTCGGTAAGGAACCACGCGCGCCCAGCGTCGTCGGTCGCATACATCGGATCGGCCCCGTGCGTCGCCGCGATCGTCACGAGGCTGGAGAACGCGTCGATCGGCTTCGCGGGCCACACGACGCGGCCCTGTTCGGCGAGATCGAACACCTCCTCCCAGGTCGTCGGCGGCGCGTCGAGGAGGTCGGGTCGGTATGCCGACACCTGCGCCGCGGCGTCGGCCGCAAGCGCGTACTGGTGGCCCTCGTGCTGGTAGCTGCGGTGCGACAGCCCGACACTCTGGCTCGCGAGCACGGCAAGGTCGTCATCGTGGCCGACACCGTCGAGCCGCGCGAGCGCCCCGGTCTCCGCCGCGATGGGGATGTGCGGGTGGTCGATGACCATCAAGTCGTACTGCTCGGCGAGCCGCTCGATCGGCACATCGGCGAATGCCTGAAGCGAGCGGTATTCCCACCGGATCTCGACGTCCGGACGGACGGCGCGGTACTCCGCTGCCGCCGCGACCACGCTGCCGTATCCGCGTGCATGCTCCCAGGTCATCCCGCGCAGGACGACGGTCATGACGGGCTCCCGCTCAGCACGCCCGTGCGAGTGAGCTCGTCCCGTATGGCGTCAGTATGCTCTCCGACGTGCGGTGCCGCGCGCGGGGCCATGAGCCGCTGCCCGTCGATACGAATCGGGCTCCGCACGGTGGACAGTTCGACTGCCCCGCCATCGCCGCCGGTCCGGCCCACCCGTTGCGTCATAGCGATCGCGGCGAATCCCTCGTGGGCTACCAATTCTTCCAAGGTCAGAACCGGCGCGCACCAGACGTCCGCGGCGTCCAGAACGGCGAGCCAGGCGGCGGTCACGTCGGTGCGCAGCCGGTCGGCGATGAGTTTCTCGATCTCGGTCTGCCGGTCCCACCAGAGCTGCGGGTCGGTCATCGCCTGGAGCTCCGGGAGATCGAGCAACGTCCCGATGGTCGGGATCGGGTTCATCGCCAGCGCGAGCCAACCGTCTGCGGTCGGGTAAGTGCCGTATGGCGCGGACAGAAACGCATGCGCCGAGTGCGGGCCGCCGCGGCGGACGGTCACCGTCGGGTCGTTGAGGTGAGTACTGAGCAGTTCGAATTGCAGGTCGAGCATCGCCTCGAGCAGGCTCGTCTCGACGCGCCCGCCCTCGCCGGTGCGGAAACGGCGAACCAGCAGCGCCGTCACACCTTCGGCGAGGTGACAGCTAGTGAGGTGATCGGCGATCGACAGTCCGAACGGCACGGGGCCGTCGGCGGCAGAGCCACTCAGCCAGGGCACACCCGAGATCGACTGGGCGAGCAGGTCCTGGCCCGACCGGGCCGCCCAGGGGCCCACGTCCCCGTACCCGGTCGCGCTGGCGTAGACGATGGCGGGATTCAGTTCGCGAACCGTCTCGTAGTCCAGGCCCAGGCGCTTCATGACGCCGGGGCGGAAGTTCTCGATGACGACGTCGGCTTTCGCGACCAGGCGCTTGACGAACTCCAGGTCCGCCGGATCCTTCAGGTCGGCGGCCACCGACTCCTTGTTCCGATTCATCGCATGAAAGGACACGGTATCGCCATCGAGCGACCGCCCGGCGAAGGCCAAGGTCCGTCCGATGTCGCCGCTCCCCGGGCGCTCTATCTTGATGACCCGCGCGCCCAGATCGGCAAGTCGGAGGGCGGCCACCGGGCCCGCCAGGAACTGGCTGAAGTCGAGGACGACAACGCCATGGAGCGGCAACGCAGACTCAGGCAGCATCGTGGCCAAGCTTTCTTCAATCGAGGTAGAGCGTCATGCTCAATCGTTTGAGCATTAGTATGGTGTACGTGAGCCCGACGATGCAACTCGGCACCGCGCACCACTATTCATCTGATCAATGCATCGCATCCCCCGACCGAGACACACACCGACGCGCTCCCGCATCCGCGGGTATGTCCGGGCAGTGGCCAGCCGGCCCGCTCAGGGTGAAGTCAGCCAGCGGCTCGATCCTCGGGGGTGGCCGCACGCTCGGTGCGCACCCAGGACTCCACTCCGCTGATGTGTGCTGTGACGAGTGCAGCCGCGAGCGCGCAATCCCCCGCGTCGAGCGCGTCGAGGATCAGCATGTGTTCGGTCGTCATTCTCGCGATCGTCTCCGGCTCGGCGATCGCGCGGTCGATGCGCGCGCTCCGGGTGTGGACGGACAGCCGATCAAGGAGCGCCCGCAGGTACGGGTTGCGGTGCGCAGCGACCAGCGCGTGATGGAACGCCAGGTCATACTCGATGGCAACCTCGGGCGATGTGGTCGGGCCAACGAAAGCGGTCTCGGCGCGCAATCGAGCGAGCTCCGCGTCGCCGGGGCCCCGGGAACCGGCCAGCGCAGCCGACTCGAGAATCCGCCGGATCTCGAGCAGATGGAGCGCTTCCTCCTCGCGCCCGTGGATCTCAACGACGACGTCGAAGCCTCTGACGAAGTCGTCCGCGTCGAGATTCGCGATCCGGGTGCCGGAGCCGTGGCGCACGTTCACCACGCCGAGCAGTTCGAGTGCTTTCAGGGCCTCCCGGTACGCGTTCCGGGAGACGCCGAGCCTGCGCCGGAAGTCCTCCTCCGGCGGCAGCCGTTCACCCGGGCGGAGCTCGCCACTGAGCAGCATCGCCCGGATCCGCTCGATCGCCGTGTCGGCGGTCGTCGGTCGGTCGGCAGGTCGCAGATCGGTCACAGCACCCCGTGCCGCTCCCACACCGTGCGCAACCCGTCACCCGCGAGAAGTTCGGCGAGCACAGTACTCTCGGCCCTGGCCCGGGCGTCGGCGAGCTCGACAACCCGCTCCTCGACCTCCTGCGGGACGATCACCACGCCGTCCAGATCGGCGACGAGCAGGTCGCCATCGCTGATCGCGACGTCGCCGATGACGACGCGACCCCCGACCGCAACGATGCGCATCCGGCCACGAAAGTCGATCGGGCGGTGCCCCGCGCCGAAGACGGGAAACCTGAGGGCAGCGACCTTCTCGCTATCGCGCAGATACCCGTCCGTCACGACGCCGACCGCGCCCCGCCCGATGGCCGCCGCGCTAAAAAGTTCGCCCCAGAAGGCCGTCACCGTGCTCGCACCGGTCGCGACGACAGCGACATCCCCGGGACCGAGCGAGTCGATGAAGTCGATCGCGTCGTCGTACGGGCGCGCCGGATCGACGTCGCCGGCGAGCGCAAACTGAACAGTCCGCACCCGGCCGACGATTCGCGACCCCGGGACGAGCGGCCTGATCGACGCCGGCAGCACCTGGCTCCGACGGCCGGTCGCGTCCAGGCTGTCCGAGACCATCGCCGCGGTGACCTGCTCAACGAATGACATGACCTGCTCCTGCGCGGTAGGGGTATGCGGCCTCGATCTCGGGTGTCAACGCGATGCCCAGCCCCGGCGTCTGCGGGATCGACAACTGCGTCCCGTCGCGTTTGATCGGCTCGACCAGCAGAGCGTCGCGGAGCGGATTCGGCAAGGTGCACGACTCGAAGAGCCGGACGTTCGGGTGGACCGACGCGGTGTGCAGGTTCGTCTGGTAGGTGACCGCGCTCCCCCAGACGTGCGGGACCACCTGCACCCCGTGTGCGGCGGCCGCATCCGCGACGTCGAGGAACGCCTTCGGCCCACCGACGAAGGTGGCGTCCGGTTGAGCGATATCGACGCCGTCGACATCGAACAGCAGGTCGAAATCAGTTGCGAGCGAATAGGACTCGACCCCGGAGACCGGCACGCCCACGGCCGAGCGGACCGCGGCGTAGTCCCGCGGACGCCCGGCGAACCCCGGTTCCTCGTACCACCGGGCGCCGTGTTTCGCGGCGACCTCCCCCACGCGGATCGCGTCCTGCACCGACCAGAAGGAGGATGCGCAGCCCTGCACGGCGTCGATGACGAACTGCGTCCCGGCCGGGAGCCTGGGTACGACGCTGTCGAGCAGCGCGATCGTGGTGTCCGGGTCCCGCATCGCGCGGAACTTGACGGTGCCGAACCCCACGTCAACCTGTGCGTTCGCCCAGGCGAGCACCTGGTCGAACGTCGTGCCGAGCCCGCCGCTCGCGTAGGTCTCAATCGTCGGCGCGGTTGGCGTGCCGAGTAGCGAATAGGCCGGCACGCCCTCGCGTTTGCCGACGGCATCCAAGACGGCAGCCTCAATCGCCCCGGCAACACCGTTCGAGATGCCGCCCCGGCTCCAGAACGCCGTATAGAGCCGGAGATGGTCGCCGACCTCGGTCGGGTGACCGAATCGCTGGCCCACGAGGTACGGCGCGAAGCTGTCGACGATGCCCGGGACCGCGCCCGCCGCCATGATCGCCGCGCCCGCCTCGCCGACGCCGGTGGTTCCGTCGACCAAGGTCACCTCGACTAGACCGGCGTCCCAGGACTTGATCGTCCCGCCGACCCACTCGAGGTGCTCGCTCGGCTGGTAGACCGCCGAGAGGAGAACCGCGCGGACCTCCGCGACCTCCGCCGAGGTGTCGATACCGGCCGGCGATGCGGCCCAGTCATGGGATGTATTGATGGCCATGTCGCAATACTCTCGCAAATTTCGAGGGCTAAGTCAACGATTCATAGGATGACTCACGAAACCAGCGACGAAACGCACGGGATGGGTCTCGGCGCGGCAGATTCGATGCGGGCCACGCGGCCCCGGCCCCGGCCAGTGGTCAGTGGGCGTGTACGCGCACCTCGGTCGCCTTGACGGCGAGATACACGCGCATTCCCGGCTCAAGGTGCAGTTCCGCGACCGAGGCCGCCGTGAGGTCTGCCGACACCGCGGCGCCCGCTTCGGATCCGGGCAGATCGAGTACGACGGAGTTCTCGCCCGCGGCCGTGCCGACCGCCGCGCTCAGCACAGCCCGCACCCGGATGGCGGACGGCCCCGGCTGCAGCGCGGTGATCGTGGCGGGCCACAGGTTGCGCGGGCTGCCCGCGCCCATAGGCCCCACGTACACCGCCACCGCCGACGGCGGGAAGACGGCCGTGGCCGGCACGCCGGCCGCGAGTTCGTCCGCCGCGAACCCGCTCACCGTGAGTCCGCCCGGCTGCCCCGGTTCCGGCTGTCCGACGACCGGGGCGAGCCCGACCGGGGCGATCGCGATGGACTCCCCCGGCCTCGCCGCGGTCAGCGTCACGCCCGCAACGATGTTCAGTCCGGCGAGGGCCGCCGTGAATTCCGATCGGGGCGCCGCGAGAACCTCTGCGGTGACGCCGGTCTCGACGACGCGCCCGTGGTCGAGCACCACCACCCGGTTGGACAGTGTCGCGGCGTCGAGCACATCATGGGTCACCAGGATCGTGGTGGTGCCCGCGGCCCGGATGTGGGTGCGCAGCACGTGCCGGATCTCCGGCGCGGTCTGCGCGTCCAGCGCGCCGAGCGGCTCATCCAGCAGCAGCAGCTCGGGCCTTGCTGCGAGCGCGCGAGCCAGCGCCACCCGCTGTCGCTGACCGCCGGAGAGCTCCGCCGGCTTGCGGTCCGCGAACTCGGCCAGCGCCAGGCGACGCAGCCAGTCGTCCGCGGCGGCTCGCGCGCGGACCTTCGCCACCCCCTGCGACCGCGGCCCGAAGGCGATGTTCTCGACCGCGGTCAGGTGCGGAAAGAGCAACGGGTCCTGGCCCATCAGCCCGACCCGGCGCCCTTCCGGCGACACGAAGACGCCATCACCGCCCAAAACCCGTTCGCCGAGCCGGATCTCGCCGGCGTCCGGCCGCAGCAGCCCGGCCAGCACGCCGAGCAGGGTGGACTTCCCGGCTCCGTTCGGCCCGAGCACGGCGACCACTTCGCCCGGCTCGGCGACGACCGCGACATCGAGGTCGAAGGGCCCGAGCCGCAGCGCGACCCGCGCGCTCAGCCGTCCGACCGGCGCGTGGGCGGGAAGTTCGTCATACCCGTCATATGCGGCGCTCATCGGCCCGCCTCCGGCCGCCAGCCGCGGATCAGTACCAGGAAGACGATGGCCACCACCACCAGCAAAAGCGACAGCGCGATCGCGGCGTCCTGGTCCTCGCCCGAGCCGTTGAACGCGGTGTAGATGGCGAGCGGCATCGTGCGGGTGACGCCGTACCGGTTGCCGGCGAACAGCGCGGTGGCGCCGAACTCGCCCAGTGCGCGGGAGAGCGACAGCACCGTTCCGGAGGCGAGCCCGGGCAGCACCAGCGGCAGCGTGATCCGCCGGAAGACCGTCCACCGCTTCGCGCCGAGCGTCGCCGCGACCGTCTCGTACCGGGTGCCGGCAGTGCGCAGTGCCCCCTCGACCGAAATCACCAGGAACGGCATCGCTACGAACGCCTCGGCCAGCACCACCGCGAGCGTGGAGAACGGGATGGTGAGGCCGAACCACAGCGTGAGGTACTGGCCGGCCAACCCGTTACGCCCCAACAGATACAGCAGCGCGATGCCGCCGACCAGCGGCGGCAGCACCAGCGGCAGCGTGACGAGCGCGCGGACGAAACGGATCACGGGCGAATCGTGCCGGGCGAGCATCAGCGCCAGCGGAACACCGACAACTAGGCACACCGCCGTCGCGGCGAGCCCGCACTCGACCGACAGCCACAACGCCGACAGCGCCGCCGGCGAGACGATGGCGCTCGGCACCGCGGACCAGTCGGCGCGCACTACCAGCGCGACGATCGGCAGGAACAGGAACGCGAAGCCGATCAGCGCCGGGAGATAGAGCCAGCGCGGCATTCGAGTGCCGGGTCGCCGAGGTGCGGCGCTCGCGCCTTCCGCCCTGTCCGGCATCGCTGAGCCGGGGATCCCCGCGCCCGGCATCCCTGGACCCGATGTACCTGTGCCCGGCATCGCCGGGCTGGCCCCCGCGCGCGGTTCAGCCGCACCGCGGGGGCCGCCGGACGTGCTCACGGCCGGCCGAATCCGACCCCCGCGAGCACCTGCTGCCCCCCGGGGCTGGTCACGAGATCGACGAACGCCTGCGCGGCGGCCGCATTCTTCGAATCCTTGAGCACTGCGATCGGATAGGTGTTGACCGCCTCGGACGCCTCGGGGAAGTCGACACCCGTCACCTTCCCGCCGGCCGAGTTCACATCGGTCTTGTAGACGAGCCCGGCATCCGCATCACCGGTCGCCACCTTGGTGAGTACCGCCGTCACATTCTGCTCCTCGCTCGCGGGCTTGAGCGCGACGCCGGCCTTGTCCAGCGCCTTCTGCGACGCAGTGCCGCACGGCACCTTGGGCGCGCACACCACCGTGATCACACCGGGTTTCGCGAGATCCGCCAGCGATCCGATGTGCTTCGGATTGCCCGGCGCGACCGCGATCTGCAGCGTGTTGGTGGCGAAGTCCACCCGGCCGGTCACCAGGTTCGCGACCTTGTCCATGTTCTTCTCGTCCGCCGATGCGAACACGTCCGCCGGCGCTCCGCCCTGGATCTCGGTGACCAGGGTGGACGAGCCGTCGTAGGTGATCGGCGGAAAGTCGACCTTCGGGTGCGCGGCCAGGAACGTGGTGCGTAGCTGGTCGAAGGTCGCCTTCAGCGAGGCGGCGGCGAACACGTTCAGCGTGCCGGACAAGGTGCCGGCGGCCGATGTGTCGGTCGGGGGCATCTCGGCCGGGCTCGACGGGTCCACCGCCGAGCTGGACGATCCCGACGGCGAACCGGTCGAAGGCGCCGACTCGGCCGACGATCCGGATGCCCCTCCGCCTCCTGTCCCCCCGCTCGAACACCCGCCCAGCACCAGTGCCGCCGCGGCGATCAGCCCGACCGCCGCGGACATACGGGCTCGCGACACGATGCGCATCAGATCTCTCCAGGAGTTTCGACGATGACGGTGGTCGCCTTGACCACCGCGACCGCGAGCGAGCCCACCTCGAGGCCCATCTCGCGCACGGCCTCCGAGCTCATCAGCGACACGACTCTGTGTGGGCCGCACTGCATCTCGACCTGCGCCATCACCTTGTCGGAGATCACCTCGGTGACCAGGCCGACCAGCCGGTTCCGCGCGCTGCGGCCGATCGTGGACGGATCCGGCGGCGCCTGACCGTGGCCGCGCGCGAACGCGGCGAGCTGCGCACCGTCGACCACCATGCGTCCGGCATCGTCCGCCCGCGCGGTCAGGTGGCCGGCGTCGATCCAGCGCCGCACCGTATCGTCACTGACGCCGAGGAGCGCGGCCGCCTGGCTGATCCGGAATTGCGTCATTAATGGAGGATACAGCCCGCAATTGCGGACCTGCGACGGATATGACGGGCCTTACTTGCGATCGGGCTGTACGCGTTCGCAGGGAACAAGGTCCCCTCCCGCGAGGCCGAACGAACCGGCAGAGCCACGAACAGCGTCATACCCGGTTGATCAGGCGATGGCGCGCCGATCTGCCTGCCGGGGGAAGCCGGTCGGCACCGCGCGCACGCAGTTGCGGCCCTCGTTCTTGGCGCGATAGAGCTGTCCGTCCGCGGCCGCGACGATATCCTCGGCCTGCGACATGCCGCCGGTCGCCGACGCCACCCCGATGCTTACCGTCAGGATGCCGCGTCCACCCGGCGTCGCGGCCAGCGGGATCGCGATGTGCCGCACGCTCGACAGGATCTTCCCTGCCACCACGGTCGCCTCCGAGATGGGCAGCCCCGGCAGTAGGCAGATGAACTCCTCGCCGCCGTACCGTCCGGCGACCTGACCGGGCATCATCGGCATCGCCTCGCGCACCAGGTCGGCGACCAGACGCAAGGCGTGATCGCCGGCCATGTGGCCCTGACTGTCGTTGAGCGCCTTGAAGTGGTCGATGTCGATCATCAGTACGGACAGCGGCGTGCCGGCGCGCTGCGAATACGCCCAGGCGCGGTGGAGTTCGAGATCCACCGATCTGCGGTTCAACAGCCCAGTGAGCGGATCGACCGAGGACATGGCCAACAGCGTCTCGCGTTGCGCGAACAGGACCCGGCGCTCGCGCTGCGCCCGACTGGCCTCGATGAAGCTGAGCGCATGGGCCACCACCGTCGCCATGAGCGTGTAGGCCACATCGACGTCGCTGCCGGGCGTCACCGTGGGAAGCCACAGCGGGATGGTGACCGCCGAATACAGCAGCGCACATCCGGTGACGCCGATCAGGTTCAGCGGCACGGTCAGGTAGATCACGACCACGCCACCGATCACCAGGATCGCGCCGTGGAAACCCATGCCGACGCCGGTGGCAATGACCACCGCAATGAGCGCCGTGAGCAGCGCAACCGCACCCGAGACGAAGTACAGCAACCAGGTATGACGACGTTCGCGGGCCAGCCCCCACAGGAGCCCGATACCCACGGCGGTCGCCCCGAGTTGCGCGGTGACGTGCCACGGCGTCATCGCGACATGGGCGCCGAGGACGTAGTAGCCGAACGTCAGGAAGTTCGCGGTGAGGATCACGACGAGGGTGGCGAACGCAGTGCGGCGCTGCGTGCGCATGTTGTAGCTGCGAAACCGCTGCTCCTGAACGTGGTCAACCAGTTCGGCCGTCCATCGCGTCAGGGGCGGGCGCGTGAGCTCCACCGGCGCAACTCCCAGTTCCCCTGTTGAAGTGACACCAGATCGTAGCACAGTGTGTTGGTTTGATTACGCTACGTTAGGCGACAGAATCGGGTGCCGGTGGCCGAGTTCTGCCGCGACCTCGATGGCGATGGTGCGAAACCGCGCCGCCGCGGCCGAAAGCTCTCGGTCCCGGCGCCACGCGAGCCGCAGCACGCGAGCCGGGATCGGCGGATCCAGGGTGCGGATCGCCAGCCGCGGATCGTCCAGTTCGTCGAGGACCGCCAGCCGCGGCAGGAGCGCAAGGCCTAGCCCGGCGCGGACCATGGAGATCACCACGCCGTTGTCCGCGCTGCGGAACACGTAGTCGGGATCGCATCCGGCCGCGCGCAACTTGTCATCGATATCGTCCTGGCAGGTGCTCGCCACCTGGCCGATCAGCGGTCCAGCCGCCAGCCGTTGCACGCCGATCGCGCCGGGGCCGACGTCGCCGGCGCGGGCCAGCACGACGTACGGATCGACCAGCACGTCGATGCGCTGCAGCGCAGGCGCATCGCCGTTCACCAGGAAGGTGAGGTCGAGATCCCCGGCGAGGACGCGGTCGATCAGCTCGGTCTCTTCATAACGCTCCTCCAGCCGCATATCGAGGCCGGGCCGCTCCGCCTTCATCCGCCGCAGGATGGTGGGCAGCAGCGCCGTCGAGATGCTCTGAATCGTTCCGACGTCGATGCGGCCGAGATCGCCGGTGCGGTAGTGCTGCACGTCCGTTGCGATCGACTCGAGGATCGCGAGCAGGTCCTGGGTGCGCTCCAGGAGCAGCCCCCCGAGCGGCGTCAGTTGCACCGGCTTTGGCCCTCCCGGCCGATCGAAAACGTCTGCGCCCAGTACCTTTTCGAGAGCGGCGATCTGTTGGCTCACCGCGGACTGGGTATAGCCCAAGCGCGTAGCCGCGCGGCCGAAGGTGCCTTCCGCCGCAACCGCCCGGAACGTCAGCAGCAGGCGGGTATCCAGGTCGCGCACGCGGATCGGCTCGGAGCCCTGCGCGGCGGGTGCCGTTCCCGCCGGCAGCCGTGGCGGGGCGGGTGGCGTTGTTGCCGTCGCCACACCAGCGGCCTGATCTTCGGGCTGATGGCGCTGGTCACGAAGTAACATAAGCAAACCTTAACATAAGTAGCAGTATGAATCGTTAGAACTATTAGACCTGGCTGCCTAGCGTCAGAAGGGAGAACAGACGGATCGCCTGACACCGAGCTGCCGAGGAGGCCACCATGACCATCACCGCCGCGACCATCACCGCCGCTGTGCCCGCTGTGCCCGCCGTGCCCATGGTGGGGCTCGCCACCCGCCGCTCCGTGCCGCCCCTGCCGCGGCGCGAGCTGCTGGACGCGGCGACGCTCATCCGCCTCGGCTTTGCCGTGGACAATGATGGAATCGGGGCTCACGAAGGTGCCGCGCAGATGCTCGTCGACGCCGCCACCCGCAAGGGCCTGTGCCCCGTCCTGATCCAGATCCTCGCGGATCGTCGCGAGCCGTCGGTCGCGCGCCAGCGTGCCTTCGGCCGGTTGGCTCTCGCGCTCGCGGGCTGAAGGCCGGGAGATCGTGACCTCCGACCGCGTCACAATGAACCAACAACGAACCGGGCCCCGGGGGCATCCCCCGGGGCCCGATTTCGTAGTGCAACGAACCAACTGTCT
>OFTX01000273.1_pt1 | contig 30562 bp, 28 predicted proteins | sample 1775051 | NCBI WGS metagenome assembly OFTX01 (sample SAMN08195772, study PRJEB24354) | sludge metagenome | isolation source: sludge from phenol fed wastewater aerobic bioreactor A | place: India: Nagpur | collected 2016-09-15
GCTGCCCCGCCCAATTGCCCCGCCTCGACCACCACCGCGCCCAGCGCGGCGCTCGGCGCGGTGTGGCCGGGAACCGTCGGCGGCGCCTCGCGCGAGGGCGCGGGCTCTTCCTCGACGGGAACCTCCGCCGCCGGCTCGGGGGCAGCCGCGCTCGGCGCCGCGGCCGGAGCGGGCTCGGGAACCGGGGGGCGCACCGCCGGCGCGCTCGGCGTCGGCTTCAGGAGCCCCTTCGCCGCCTCCGATTCGACCTTGCGGATCGCTTCTTCCAATTGCAGGCGCTGTTGGGTGATCTCCGAGGGCGACAGCGGCGGATCGAACGCCTTCAGCTGATTGACCAGCGCCGAGCGGGCCTTCTCGTAGACCGCCCGGCGCGCCTCCCCGTTGGGAGCGGGCAGGGCCGAGATCGCCCGTTTCAGGATCGCGTGATAGTCAGCCATTCCAAGCCTTCCGAAGGCGGTTTCGAGGACGCCCCCGCAAGCGCGCCTCGCCCATCCGTTGCCTCGGCGTCACCGCCGTCCCCGAGAGTCTCGGCGGCGTCGTGCCGCTTCGAACCATACGCCCTGTGGCGGCGCCGAGCGAAGCCCTCGATGAGGAATTCGCCCCGCGCCCGTCCCCGTGCCGCCGGTGCCGGCCGAGCCGTTCCGGCGGCGTCCGTGCTCAGTCGCGGAACGGATCCTGGACCAGGATCGTGTCCTCGCGCTCCGGCGAGGTCGACAGCATCGCCACCGGCGCGCCGATCAGTTCCTCGACGTGACGCACGTATTTGACCGCCTGCGCCGGCAGATCGGCCCAGGAGCGCGCGCCCCGGGTCGTGCCCTGCCAGCCCTCGAGCGTCTCGTAGACCGGCACCACCCGCGCCTGATCGGCCTGAGAGGCCGGCAGATGGTCGATCTCCTTGCCGTCGAGCAGATACTTCACGCAGATCTTGATCTCTTCGAGCCCGTCGAGCACGTCGAGCTTGGTCAGCGCGATGCCGTCGATGCCCGAGACCTGTACGGTCTGGCGCACCAGGACCGCGTCGAACCAGCCGCAGCGCCGCTTGCGCCCGGTCACCGTGCCGAACTCGTGGCCTTGGGTGCCGAGGAAGTCGCCGACCTCGTCGGTCAGCTCGGTCGGGAACGGCCCCTCGCCGACGCGGGTCGTGTAGGCCTTGGTGATGCCGAGCACGTAGCCGATCGCGCCCGGTCCGAGGCCCGAGCCGGTCGCCGCCTGACCCGAGACCGTGTTGGACGAGGTCACGAAGGGATAGGTGCCGTGATCGATGTCGAGCAGCGCGCCCTGAGCGCCCTCGAACAGGATGCGGTCGCCGGCGCGCCGGCGCTGATCGAGCAGCCGCCAGGTCACGTCCATGAACGGCAGCACCTTGTCGGCGACCGAGGTCAGCTCCTCGAGCAACGTCTCGACCGCCACCTCGGGCTGGCCGAGGCCGCGCCGGAGCGCGTTGTGATGGGCGAGCAGACGCTCGATCTTGGCCGGCAGGATCGACGGCTCGGCGAGATCCATCAGACGGATCGCGCGACGGCCGACCTTGTCCTCGTAGGCCGGGCCGATGCCGCGCCCTGTGGTGCCGATCTTGGTGCCGGAATTGGAGGATTCGCGCTTCTGATCGAGTTCGCGATGAACCGAGAGGATCAGCGTGCAGTTCTCGGCGATGCGCAGGTTCTCCGGCGTCACCGAGACGCCCTGCGCCGCGAGCCGGCCGATTTCGGCGACCAGCGCGTGGGGATCGAGCACCACGCCGTTGCCGACCACTCCGAGCTTGCCCGGGCGCACCACGCCGGACGGCAGCAGCGAGAGCTTGTAGGAGACCTCGTCGATCACCAGCGTATGGCCCGCGTTGTGGCCACCCTGGAACCGCACCACCACATCGGCGCGTTCCGACAACCAGTCGACGATCTTGCCCTTACCCTCGTCGCCCCACTGCGACCCGACGACAACCACGTTGGCCATTGCGCCCTTTCCCGCGCCGGTCTCGAGACCGGCCGAACCGAAACGCGCCCTCGCGCCGTTCGCCTCCGGCGCCACGCGTCGCGCGGGTCGGAGGAACGAAGGCGCCCGAGGGCGATCGAACCACGCCGCGCGTCCGCCACCCCCGAGGGGGTTGCGCGCGGCGGCGGGACTATAGCCGCAATCCTCCGTTGGCGCGACCCTCCCGACGTCGGGGGCCGAGCGCCGGTAGCCCGCGCCGATCGCGGCCCGCGACCAGGGGTCGCGCCCCCCGCGCCCGATCCGCGGGGGATCGTCGCGAATACAGGATTTCCCTGAAAGATTCCGGTAACTTCACCCGGCGTAGAGTTTCAGGGCGCCCGAACGTCCCCACGGAAGCGGCGCTTTCCGGATGGTTCCGATGAGCCTGTCGACGGAACCGCTCCCAGCGTGAGGATGGAATGCGAATCGTCTTGGCCGAACCGAGTCGCATCGGGCTGCGTCTGATGACCCAGATCCTCACCGAGGGTGGGCACGAGGTGCTTCCGTTCAACGACGGGGCGGTCGCCTTGGAGTGTCTCCATGGCGACGAGACGATCGACGTCCTCATGACCTCCTTCGAGGTGCCCAACGTCTCCGGCCTGGAACTGTGCTGGGAGGCGCGCCTCATCGCCAACGGCCGTCGCCCGATCTACGTCATCGCCATGTCCTCGACCCACGACCGCGATCGCCTGATCGAGGCTCTCGACAGCGGCGCCGACGACTTCATCACCAAGCCCCCGGTCCCGGCCGAGCTGTTCGCGCGCCTGCGCGCCGCCGAGCGCATGACCAAGGCGAGCCGCGAGCTGCTGCGCCTCGCCACCGTCGACACCCTGACCGAACTGCCCAACCGCCGCGCCTTCTTCGACCGTGCCGGCGCCGTCATGCTGCGCCGGGAGAACGACCCGCCGGTCTCGGTGTTGATGTTCGACATCGACCATTTCAAACGGGTCAACGACACCTGGGGCCACGACGTCGGCGACGCCGTCCTGACCGCGGTCGCCGAGGTGGTGCGCACCCGCGCCGGCCATCCCGCCCGCCTCGGCGGCGAGGAATTCGCCCTCCTGCTCGACGGCTGGGACATGCTCGACGCCTATCACGAGGCCGAACGCCTGCGCCTCGCCGTCCAGGCCCTCGTCATCCCCGTCCCGGGATCGACGCTTTCGGTGACGATCTCGATCGGCGTCGCCGAGCACGTCTGCGGCCAGACCGTCGATCAGGTGCTGAAACAGGCCGACATCGCCCTCTATGCCGCCAAGACCAGCGGCCGCAACCGCGTCGTCGCCGCCCATTCCACCAGCAAGCCGCACGAGGAGACCGGCTTCGCCGAGGTCTCCGAGCCGGCTCAGACCATCTATCTGGCCTGCTGATCGCCCGGCCCGATCCGGCGCTCGCGCCGCCTCCCCTCCGCGCCCGCCTCGCCCCCCCGGCCTCGCCCTCCATCCGGCGGCGAGCCCGCGACATGGCACCTGCGCGCGCCTCCGGCTTTACTTTACCCCCCGCCTCGGCTTCCTTGACCGCGCCCGCCCCTCTCGAAGAGCAAGCCCCGTGCGCCCCACTCCCTCCGGCTTCTGGCAGAGCCCTTATCCGCTGCTGACGCTCGCCTCGATGCAATGGGCGGCCAACACCGTCGCCGGCCGCCTCGCCGTCGGCGAGATCTCGCCGATGCTGCTGGCGTCGCTGCGCTGGGGCCTCGTGCTCCTCGTGTTGATCGCCTTCGACGCCCGTTCGATCCGCGCCGAGCTGCCGGTGCTGCGGCCCCGCTGGAAGCTGCTGTTTCTCCTCGGCACGACCGGCTACACCGCCTTCACCGCCTTCTTCTTCGCCGCCGCCCATCACACCACCGGCGCCAACATGTCGATCATCCAGGGGGCGATGCCGTTCTTCGTCTTCACGCTCGCCTTCGTGACGCGCGGCCGTCGCGTCCGGCTCGCCCAGGCGCTCGGCATGGTCTTCGGCGTCGCCGGCGTCGCCCTGGTCGCCACCCGCGCCGACCCGGAGGTGATCCGCACCCTCTCCTTCAATCTCGGCGATCTCTTCATGATCGGCGCGACCATCTCCTACGCGATCTACACGGTCTGGCTCGAGGATCGGCCGAGCGTCTCCTCGCTCACGCTCTTCACCGCGCTGGCGGCGGTGGCGCTGGTGACCTCGATCCCGCTGACCCTGATCGAGGCGGCGACCGCCGGCACCTTCTGGCCGACGCCGAAGGGCTGGCTCATCACGCTCCTCGTCGCGATCTTCCCCTCGTTCCTCGCCCAGGTCTTCTACATCCGCGGCGTCGAACTGATCGGCCCCGGCCGCGCCGGCATCTTCGTCAACCTCATTCCGGTGTTCGGCGCCGCCATGGCCGTCGCCTTCCTCGGCGAACCCTTCGGCTGGTATCAGGGCGTCGGTCTGGCGCTGGTGATGGCCGGGATCGTCCTCGCCCAGAAACGCTGACGCGGGCGCGATCGAAAATCGGGTGGCGCGAAGCCCCGCGCCACGCCATGAAGGGCGAAAGACGACCGACCAGACCGGAGCCGACCATGCCGATCGCCGCCTGGGGAATGCTCCTCGCCCTGTCGGGCCTCTGGGGCGGATCCTTTCTGTTCAATCGCATCGCCGTCGCCGAGATGCCCACCCTGACGGTGGTCTTCGCCCGCGTCACCCTCGCCGCCCTCGCGCTCCTCGTCGCCGCCCGCCTCGCCGGGATCGACCTGCCGCGCGACCGCGCCTCCTGGCGCGACTGGCTGGTGATGGGCCTCCTCAACAACATCGTGCCCTTCTGCCTGATCGTCTGGGGCCAGAAGACCATCGGCGCCGGCCTCGCCTCGATCCTCAACGCCACCACCCCGATCTTCGGCGTGATCATCGCCCATCTCTTCACCCGCGACGACAAGGCGACGCCCCTGAAGGCGCTCGGCATCGCCTTCGCCTTCGTCGGCGTGGTGGTGCTGATCGGCGTCGACGCGCTCGCCGGGGTCGGCGACCATCTGACCGCCGAGCTCGCCTGCCTCGGCGCCGCCGTCTCCTACGGCTTCTCGGCGCTGTGGAGCCGCCGCTTCCGTGGACGCCCGCCGATCGCCACCGCCGCCGGCCAGCTGATCTGCTCGAGCCTGATCCTCGCCCCCGCGATCCTCCTCCTCGACGCGCCCTGGACCCGCCCGATGCCGAGCGACGCCGCGATCGGCGCCGTCGTCGGCCTCGCCCTGCTCTCCACGGCGGTCGCCTATATTCTCTTCTTCCGCCTCAACACGATGGTCGGGCCGACCAACACCATCCTCGTCACCTTCCTGATCCCGCCGAGCGCCATCCTTCTCGGCATCCTCGTGCTCGGCGAGCGGCTCGCCCCGCAACACGTCGCCGGCGTGCTGCTGATCGGCGCCGGCCTCGCCGCGATCGACGGCCGCCTGGTGCGCCGCTTGCGCCGGCCCTGAACGAAGACGGCGGCGGAATCGCTCCCGCCGCCGTGTCGTTTCGACCGAGATCCGTCGGATCAGAAGGTCAGGCGCTTGGCCTGGACCACGCCCTCGAGCCCGCCGACCTTGGCGAGCAGCTCTTCCGACACCGGCCCGTCGACGGCGATCAGGCAGATCGCCTCCTCGCCCGCGGCCTTGCGGCCGAGCGCGAAGGTGGCGATGTTGGTCTCCACCTCGCCCATCAGCGTGCCGAGCCGGCCGATGAAGCCGGGCTTGTCCTTGTTGGTGACGTAGAGCATCGACGGCTGGAACTCGGCGTCCATCTGGATGCCCTTGATCTCGACGATGCGCGGCTTGCCGTCGGCGAAGACCGTGCCGGCGACCGAGCGCTCCTGCCGCTCGGTCTTCACCGTGAGGCGGATCAGGCTGTCGTAGGTGCCGGCCGATTCGCGCCGCACGTCCTCGACCGCGATGCCGCGCTCCTTGGCCATCACCGGCGCCGAGACCATGTTGACCGAATCGAGCTGCGGCTTGAGGAGCCCGGCGAGCGCCGCCGCGCCGAGCGCGCGGGTGTTCATCGTCGAGACGTCGCCTTCGTATTCGATGCGGACGCCGGTGATCCCGGTCTCGGTCAGCTGACCGGCGAAGGAGCCGAGGAGTTCGGCGAGCCGGACGAAGGGCGTCAGTTTCGGCGCCTCTTCCGCCGACACCGCCGGCATGTTGAGCGCGTTGGTGACCGCCCCGGTCAGGAGGTAGTCGGAGAGCTGCTCGGCGACCTGCAGCGCCACGTTCTCCTGCGCCTCGTTGGTCGAGGCGCCGAGATGGGGCGTGCAGACGACGTTCGGATGACCGAACAGGACGTTCGAGGTGGCCGGTTCCTCGACGAAGACGTCGAAGCCGGCGCCGGCGACGTGACCGGAATCGAGCGCCGCCTTGAGCGCCGCCTCGTCGACCAGACCACCACGGGCGCAGTTGATGATGCGCACGCCCTTCTTGCACTTGGCGAGGTTCTCGGCCGAGAGGATGTTGCGGGTCTTGTCGGTCAGCGGCGTGTGCAGGGTGATGAAGTCGGCGCGCTTCAGGAGCTCGTCGAGTTCGACCTTCTCCACGCCGAGATCGGCGGCGCGTTCCGGCGACAGGAACGGATCGAAGGCGATCACCCGCATCTTCAGGCCGATGCCGCGCTCGGCGACGATCGCGCCGATGTTGCCGCAACCGATGATGCCGAGCGTCTTGGCGGTGATCTCGACGCCCATGAAGCGGTTCTTCTCCCACTTGCCGGCCTGGGTCGAGGCGTCGGCGGCGGGGATCTCGCGGGCGACCGCGAACATCAGCGCGATGGCGTGTTCGGCGGTGGTGATCGAATTGCCGAAGGGGGTGTTCTCGACGATGATTCCCTTGGCCGAGGCGGCGGGAATGTCGACATTGTCGACGCCGATGCCGGCCCGGCCGATCACCTTGAGCCGGGTCGCCTTCTCGAGCAGCTTGGCCGTGACCTTGGTCGCCGAGCGGATGGCGAGACCGTCGTAGTCGCCGATCACCTCGGCGAGCTTCTCCTTGTCCTTGCCGAGCGAGGGCAGATAGTCGACCTCGACGCCGCGATCCTTGAAGATCTGGACGGCGGCGGCGGACATGGAATCGGAAATGAGAACGCGCGGAGCCATGAGTTGGTCCTCGAATGAGAAGGTTCGGGTGCCGTGGACCACGTCCTTCGTGGTTCGAGGCCCGCGTGTCGCGGGCACCTCACCATGAAGGACGTCACGCGCGCACGTCGGCCGCGCTCCGGTCCTTCGATCGTCCCGCTCGAGCGGGACCGAGATGTCGTGAAGCGATCGCCCGAGGAGGTTCCTTCACCCTGAGGTGCTCGGCCGAGGGCCGAGCCTCGAAGGGCGAAGGAACCGAGCCTCGTGCGCTCAGAGCGCCGCCTTGGCTTCCGCCAGCGCCCAGTCGAGCCAGCCCGTCAGGGCCTCGACGTCGGCGGTCTCGACGGTGGCGCCGCACCAGATCCGAAGACCCGCCGGCGCGTCGCGATAGGCGCCGATGTCGTAGGCGACGCCCTCCTTGTCGAGGCTCGCGACGATCGCCTTGGCGACCTTGGCGACCGTCTCCGCGCCCTTGGCGACGACGTCGGCGTCGACGATCGACAGGCACACGGAGGTGTTGGAGCGGGTCGCCTCGACCTTCGGCAGGAAGGCGAAGGACTTCGACGCCGCCACCCAATCGGCGATCGCCTTGGTGTTGGCGTCGGCGCGGGCCATCAGGCCCTTCAGCGAGCCGACCGTCTTCGCCCATTCGAGCGCGTCGAGATAGTCCTCGACCGCCAGCATCGACGGGGTGTTGATGGTCTCGCCGACGAAGATGCCGTCGATCAGCTTGCCGCCCTTGGTCATGCGGAAGATCTTCGGCAGCGGCCACGCCGGCTTGTAGGTCTCGAGCCGTTCGACCGCGCGCGGGGAGAGGATCAGCATGCCGTGCGCCGCCTCGCCGCCCAGCACCTTCTGCCAGGAGAAGGTGACGACGTCGAGCTTGGCCCAGTCGAGATCCTGCGCGAAGGCGGCCGAGGTGGCGTCGCAGATCACGATGCCTTCGCGATCGGCGGCGATCCAGTCGGCGTTCGGAACCCGCACGCCGGAGGTGGTGCCGTTCCAGGTGAAGACCACGTCGCGGGTCTCGGTGTCGACGGCGGAGAGATCGGGCAGCTCGCCATAGGCCGACTTGAAGACGCGCACGTCCTCGAGCTTCAGCTGCTTCTGAATGTCGGTGACCCAGCCTTCGCCGAAGCTCTCCCACGCGAGCATGTCGATGCCGCGCGCGCCGGCCATCGACCACATCGCCATTTCGACGGCGCCGGTGTCGGAGGCGGGGACGATGCCGATCTTGTAGTCGGCGGGCACGCCGAGCACTTCGCGGGTCAGATCGATGGCGCGCTGGAGCTTGGCCTTGCCGGGCTTGGCGCGGTGCGAACGACCGACCAGAGCGCCCGAGAGGGCTTCGAGGGACCAGCCGGGGCGCTTCGCGCAGGGGCCGGAGGAGAAGTTCGGGCAGACGGGCTTGGTGGTCGGACGAGCAGTCGTCATGTGATTTCCATCCTTTCAGATGGGCGCCCTTCGGTGGGGAAGGGTGTCCCGGTGACGTCGCTATCGGAAGCGGGGCCGGGAATCAATCGCCTCCCCTCGCGAGAGGCGGATGTTCGCGTGGCGCCAAATCGTCGCGGGGGCCCCTGCGGAGGCGTCGGCGAACGCGAAAGAGGCGCGGCCCTCGCGGCGCCGCGCCTCTTCGATCGACGGGTCCTTGCGGACGGATCAGTACTTCGCCACGACCGGCGCCGAGGCATAGACCGGGGCCTTCGGCACGACCGGGTCGATCACCCAACGCGCGCCGATGTGGACGTCGTGGAAGCCGAGGTTCTTGACCTTGAGCTGTTCGTTGCAGCCCGTGCCGCTGAAGCAGGTCAGGTTGCCCGAGGTGATCGTGCCGTAGTCCTTGTAGGAATAGCCGACGTCGAGCTTCAGGTTCGGGTTGACGTCCCAGGACATGCCGGTGTGCAGCGCCCAGGCGAAGTTCCACTTCGAGTTGCCCGCCATCACGCCCTTCTGCGGCACCTGCGGGCTGCCGGCGACGTAATAGCTGGTGTCGATGTAGGTGTCCGACATCTGGTTGTAGGCGACACCGAGGCCGGCGCCGACATAGGGCGTGATGCCCGACCAGGTGCCCATGTCCACGTAGCCGTTGGCCATGAAGGCGAGCGAGCGGGTGTGGGTGTCGTAGTTCACGTAGTTGGTCGAGGGCAGGCCGCCGTAGGTGCTGGCATAGGTCGAGACGCCGCGCAGACGCGAGCTGCCGCGATATTCGGCGGTGATGTCGCCGCGCAGATAGTCGTTGAACTGGTAGCCGACGCCGAGCTGAATCATCGGCGCGTCGGTCATGTCGCGATGAATGATCGTCTTCGCCAGACCGGGCTCGACGTCCTCGATCGAGGGCTTGCCGGCGATCGCCACGCCGACGTCGCCGCGCAGATACCAACTGCCCGACACGATCGGATCGGCCACCGACGGCACGATCGCCGGACCACGCAGAGGCGACGCCATGTCGGCCGCCTGCGCGACCGCCACGAGGCCGAAGAAGGCCGTACCGGCCAAGAGAGACGTCACGATCTTGGTCATGGGATCATTCCTGCCTGTTCCGAAGGCTCGCGGGGCGAACCGACCTACTGTCTTGCTCGGGTCGATTTCACCACGGTCTTGGTTAATGAAGGGTTGAAGTGCTCGAAGGTTTCGCCCCGCGTCATCAACCATGTACGTCGCCGACGACTTGGAGCCGGAAAATCCGCCGCGACCGCGCCGTCCGTCCGGATCGCCTCGGCGATCCGAAAAACCCCGTCGAACGGGTGGATTTCCGCCATTTCGGAGGAGGATCGAGGGCGATCGGAGCGGCGGCGGCCGCCGCCGTGCGCGACCGGCACCATGCCCCCGATTTGTTGAGCTTTTCTTAACCGTGACGATATTCGCGAAAAATCAACCTTGATGAAATCTTGACGACCGCGACGAACGAAGACGCCCCGCGTCCCGGGCGGGACGCGAGGCGTCATCGTCGTCGAGAAGAAGTCGGTCGGATCAGGTCGCGGCGCGGCTCAGCGCGGAGACGATGTCCTCGACCACCGAGTCGAGCAGCGCCGCGTCGTCGGCCTCGCCCATCACCCGGATCAACGGCTCGGTGCCCGAGGGACGGATGACGAGACGGCCGCTTCCATCGAGGCGTCCCTCGCCCTCGCGGATCGCCGCCTGCACATGGGCATCGTCGAGCGGGCGTCCGCCCTGGAAGCGGACGTTGCGGAGCACCTGCGGCACCGGCTCGAACCGATGGCAGATCTCCGAGACCGGCCGATCCTGCCGCTGCACCACGGCGAGGATCTGCAACGCGGCGATCAGCCCGTCGCCGGTGGTCGAATAGTCGGAGAGCACGATGTGGCCCGACTGCTCGCCGCCGACGTTGTAACCGCCGTTGCGCATCTCCTCGACCACGTAGCGATCGCCGACCTTGGTGCGCACCAGCTCCAGACCGAGGCCGGAGAGATGCCGCTCGAGCCCGAGGTTCGACATCACGGTGGCGACGATGCCCTTGCGCGACAGGCGCTGATCCTCGGCGAAGCTCTCCGCCACCACCGCCATCAGCTGATCGCCGTCGACGATGACGCCCTTCTCGTCGACGATGATCACCCGGTCCGCGTCGCCGTCGAGCGCGATGCCGATGTCGGCGCGCAGCTCCGTGACCTTGCGCTGCAACTGCCCCGGCGCGGTCGAGCCGCAGCCGTCGTTGATGTTGCGGCCGTCCGGCTCGACACCGATCTTGAAGACCTCGGCGCCGAGCTCCCACAGCGCATCCGGCGCCACCCGATAGGCGGCGCCGTTGCCGCAGTCGATCACCACCCTGAGACCCGACAGCGACAAGTGACGCGGCAGCGTCCGCTTGGCGAATTCGATGTAGCGATCCTGCACGCCGTCGATGCGCTTGGCCCGCCCGAGATCCGGCGAGGCCGCCAGCCGCGTCGACAGATCCTGATCGAGCAGATCCTCGATCTCCTTCTCGATCTCGTCGGAGAGCTTGTAGCCGTCGGGCCCGAAGATCTTGATGCCGTTGTCGTAATAGGGATTGTGCGAGGCCGAGATCATCACCCCGAAATCGCAGCGCAGCGACCGCGTCAACATCGAGACGCCCGGCGTCGGGATCGGCCCCGTCATGAACACGTCGACGCCGACGGCGGTGAAGCCGGCCACCATCGCGGTCTCGATCATGTAGCCGGAAAGGCGCGTGTCCTTGCCGATCACCACCCGATGGCGATGGCTTCCCTTGCGGAAGGACAAACCCACCGCCATGGCCACCTTCATCGCCAGTTCCGGCGTGATCGGCCACGAGTTGGCGCGGCCGCGAATGCCGTCGGTGCCGAAGAGTTTACGACCCATGTCCCTGCGTATCCCGTCGTCGTCGCGAGGGGCTCGGGTGCCCGCTCGTCGGCGCGCACCCTACAACACGGCCCCCGGCACGACCAGTGCGCTCCGCCGCCGCCCCTGGTCGCACGACCCGAGGCGGCGGTGGAGGACGGGATCGTCGGCCCGACGCGTCCGCGTCAGGCGTGTTCGGCCGCCTTGGCCGCCTCGGCCGCAGCCGCCAGCGCGTCGCCCTCACCCTTCACGCCGTTGAAATAGGCGTTGAGCAGGACCGCCGAGATCGAGGCGAGCAGGATCCCGGACTCGAGCAGCGGCGCCATCACCTTCGGCATGTGCTCGAAGAACTTGGGCGCCACCAGCGGGATCATGCCGAAGCCGATCGACAGCGCCACCACCAGGAGGTCGTTCTTGCGCGCCTTGAAGTCGACGTTGGCGAGGATGCGGATACCCGTCGCCGCGACCATGCCGAACATGCAGAGACCGGCGCCGCCGAGCACGAATTGCGGCACCGCCTCGACGAGCGACGCCATCTTCGGCATCAGACCGAGCAGCAGCATGATGACGCCGCCGACCACCGCGACCCAGCGCGACTTCACCCCGGTGACCCCGACCAGCCCGACGTTCTGCGAGAAGGACGTGTAGGGGAAGGTGTTGAAGACGCCGCCGAGGAAGGTGCCGACGCCGTCGGCCCTGAGCCCCTTGGTCAGGCGCGCCTCGTCGACCTTGGTGCCGGTCATCTCGCCGAGCGCCAGGAACATGCCGGTCGACTCGATCATCACCACGATCATCACCAGACACATGGTGACGATCGCCGCCACGTCGAACTTCGGCACGCCGAACTGGAAGGGCAGCACCAGCCCGAACCACGGCGCCGAGCCGACCTTCTCGAAATGCATCAGCCCGAAGATCGACGCGATCACGCAGCCGATGACGATGCCGAGAAGCACCGAGACGTTGGCGAGGAAGCCGCTGCCGTATTTGGTGAGGACCAGGATCGTCACCAGCACGAAGAAGGCGATCGCCAGATAGGCGGGGTCGCCGAAGGCCGGATTGCCGACGCCGCCGCCGGCCCAATTGACGCCGACCCGCATCAGCGTGATGCCGATCACCGTGATGATCGTGCCCGTCACCACCGGCGGGAACAGAGGCAACAACCTGCTCACGAAGGGAGCAATCAGCACACCGAAGAGGCCCGCCGCCATCACCGCCCCGTAGATGCCGAGGATGCCGAGTTCGGGGTTGGTGCCGATCGCGATCATCGGCCCGACCGAGGCGAAGGTCACGCCCATCATCACCGGCAGCCGAATGCCGACCCCGGGCAGGCCCCAGGCCTGGATCAGCGTGGCGAGCCCGCCGGCGAAGAGATCGGCGCTGATCAGCATCGCCACCTGCTCCGGCGGCAGCTTCAAGGCCCGTCCGACGATCAGAGGCACCGCCACGGCGCCCGCGTACATCACCAACACATGCTGTAGGCCGAGCGCCCCCAGGCGCGGCAACGGCAGACGCGCGTCCACCGAATCGATGTTCTCCGACATGAATTCGTCCCCCGGATCCGTTCCGGCCGGTACCCTCGCGGACACCCGCCCCGGCGAGACGAAGCAAGCTTCGGGCCAGATCGTATACATATTCCAGTCGAACCGGCGCCGGCCCGTTGGCGGCCCGGAAACGACGATGCCCGCCGGAGGGGCGGGCATCGCGAGGGTTCGGAGGAGGCGGAGCCGATCAGCTCGGCTGCGGCATCGGATCGATGCCGGGCTCGCCGCCCTTGGTGTCGCGGCCGGTCGAGGTCGGCGGCACCGCCGAGGAGCGCGGCGTGGCGGCGGCGTCACCGCCGTCGCGGCGTGGCGGCTTGCCGGCGATGATGTCGTTGATCTCCTCGCCGGTCAGCGTCTCGTATTCGAGCAGAGCCTCGGCGAGCGACACGAACTGATCGTGGTTGTCGGTGAGGATGCGCTTGGCCTCGTCATAGGCGGTCTGAACGATGCGCTTGACCTCGCGATCGATCTTCTGGGCGGTGTCCTCGGACATGGTGTTCTTCTGGCCCATGGAATAGCCGAGGAACACTTCTTCCTGATTGTCGCCGTAGGCGACGGTGCCCAGCTCGTCGGAATAGCCGAAGCGCATCACCATGGCGCGCGCCATCTTGGTCGCCTGCTCGATGTCCGAGGAGGCGCCGGAGGTGATGTTCTCGCGGCCGAAGGTCAGTTCCTCCGCCGCGCGGCCACCCATCGCCGAGGTGAGGCGCGAGGTGTATTCGACGTATTTGGTCGAGTAGCGGTCACCTTCCGGCAGATAGGCGACCATGCCCAGCGCGCGGCCGCGCGGAATGATCGTCGCCTTGTGCACCGGCCAACCCGACGGCACCTTGAGGCCGACCAGCGCGTGACCGGCCTCGTGATAGGCGGTCAGACGCTTCTCTTCCTCCGACATGGCCATCGACTTGCGCTCGGCGCCCATCATGACCTTGTCCTTGGCGTCCTCGAACTCGAGCATGGTGACGAGACGCTTGTTGCGCCGCGCCGCCAAGAGCGCCGCCTCGTTGACGAGGTTCATCAGATCCGCGCCGGAGAAGCCGGGCGTGCCGCGGGCGAGGACGCGCAGGTCGACGTCGGGGGCCACCGGCACCTTGCGGACATGGACCTTGAGGATCTTCTCTCGGCCGTTGACGTCCGGGTTCGGCACGGTGATCTGGCGATCGAAGCGGCCGGGGCGCAAGAGCGCCGGATCGAGCACGTCGGGACGGTTGGTGGCGGCGATGATGATGATGCCTTCGTTCTGCTCGAAGCCGTCCATCTCGACCAGCAACTGGTTCAGCGTCTGCTCGCGCTCGTCGTTGCCGCCGCCGAGGCCGGCGCCGCGATGACGGCCGACCGCGTCGATTTCGTCGATGAAGATGATGCAGGGCGCATTCTTCTTGGCCTGCTCGAACATGTCGCGCACGCGGCTGGCGCCGACGCCGACGAACATCTCGACGAAGTCGGAACCGGAAATGGTGAAGAAGGGCACGTTGGCCTCGCCGGCGACGGCGCGCGCGGTCAGCGTCTTACCCGTGCCCGGAGGGCCGACCAGCAGCACGCCGCGCGGGATGCGGCCGCCGAGCCGCTGGAACTTCTGCGGATCGCGCAGGAACTCGACGATCTCGAGCAGATCCTCCTTGGCCTCGTCGATACCGGCGACGTCCTCGAAGGTGACGCGGCCGTGCGCCTCGGTCAGGAGCTTGGCCTTCGACTTGCCGAAGCCCATCGCCTTGCCGCCGGCGCCGCCCTGCATCTGTCGCATCACGAAGAGCCAGATGCCGATGATCACCAGCATCGGCATCCACGAGATCAGCGCGCCGAGGAGCGAGAAGTTCTCGCCCGCCGGCCGCGCGACGATGGCGACGTCCTTCTGGCGCAGCGTGTCGACGACGTTGGCGCCCGCCGGCGCATAGGTCTGGAAGGTGCCCTGCGCCTTGTAGGAGCCGGCGATCTGCTGGTCGGTGATGGTGACCTGCTTGACCTTGCCCGCCTCGACGTCGTCGAGGAACTGCGAGAACGCGATCTCGTTGGTGCCACCGCCGCGACCCGGGTTCTGGAAGAGTTGGAAGAGCGCGATCACCAAGAGACCGACGATCACCCAGATGGCGAAATTCCTGAGATTGGCGTTCATCGAAGATCCTGTTCTCGCGCTCGCGAGGCACCCGCTGTCGCCGTCCGACCCGCGTCCGTGAGGGGAAGATAGGGTTCACCCCCCGGAATGCCAAGACGATGGCGAAAAACTCGAGCGACCCTATGACGAAATCGTTACCGTTTCTCTCGCTCCGGCGAGGCCGAAACCGCCGATCGCGACGCCTTCGAGCCCCCCCTCCCCGGCCGCCGTAGGGCCGAGGCCCGGCACCGTCGTCGCCCCGCGCGCGTCGCGGATCGCCGTCGCCCCGGCGAGCACCCCGGCGCTCGGCGCCGGCCGGCCGAGCCGATCGGCGCAAAGACACCGCCCGGCGAGAAACGCCCGCCGCCCCGCCTCGCCGAGCGGCCCGATCGTGACCGGCCCCGGCGCCGCCGCGTCGACTGCGACGATCCGCCCCGCCCAGGAGATCCGCTCGCCCGGCCGCACCACGCGCTCCCGCGTCCGCCCCGCTTCCGGGACGAACCACAGAAACCCGCGCCGCCGCTCGATGCGCACGCCGGCGAGCGTGCGCACCACCCGCTCGCCCGCGCCGAGCGCCGCGTCGAGCTCCTCGCAAGCCGCGAGCCGTGGCCCATAGGCGGCCCCGCCGACGGTGGCGATCAGCCGCGACAGGAGCCGCAGCCGAACCTCCGCCCGCGCCGCCGCGTGGAGCCCCGCCTCGACGCGCACCCAGCCGGCCGGATGGGGCGTCCCGGCGCGCCGCATCAGATCGTCGACCGCGTCGTCGATCACCGCCGCGCCGCGCGCCATCGCCGCCGCCGTCGCGACGAGCCGGTCGCGGGAAAGCCCGAGCGCGGCGAGCCCCGGCATCGCCGCGCGCATCCGCGCCCGCTCGAAACGCGCATCGCCGTTGGAGGGATCCTCGATCCACGTCGCCCCGCGCGCCGCGAGCGTCGCCACCAGCCGGGCCTTGGGAAAGGTGAGAAGCGGCCGAAACCACGCGAGCCCGGCGTCGCGGCGCACCCGCGCCATGCCCGCGAGCCCGGCGACGCCGCTGCCGCGCGCCAGTCGCAGGAGAAAGGTCTCGGCCTGATCGTCGGCGTGATGGGCGAGCGCCACGGTGTCGAGCCCCTCGGCCCGCGCCGCCTCGGCCAACAGGCGCCGTCGCGCCGCGCGCGCCTCGGCCTGGAGATTGGCGACGGGCTTCTCGCCCTCCCAGCGCAGGACCCGGTGGGCGAGCCCACGGTCGGCCGCGATCCGCCCGACGAAGGCGGCCTCGTCGCGGGCCTCCGCCCGCAGTCCATGATCGATGGAGACCACCACCGCGCGCGGCAGGTTCGGCTCGAGCGCGCGGGCATCGGCCCAAAGATGCAGGAGCGCCAGCGAATCGGCGCCGCCGGAGACGGCGAGCACGACGCCGTCGCGTCCCGGCATCGGCGTCAGCGCCGCGAGCGCCTCCGCCGGCGAGACGGGAGGGGCGTCAGCACTTGCCACGGGCCCGCTCGGCCGCCGCGCGATCGCGCACGGCCTTGGAGGCCTTGGGATATTTGGCCAGCAACTCGTCCCAGGAGGCGCAGGCGGCCTTCTTCTCGCCGAGGCCGGAGAGCGCCAGACCGAGCTTCAGCAGGCTGTCGGGCGCCTTCGGCCCGTCGGGAAACTGGGTGTAGCTCTTGAGGAAGGCGTCGGCCGCCTCCTTGTTGCGCTGACGCGCGAAATAGCTCTCGCCGAGCCAGAATTGCGCCGCGCCGATCCGCTTGTCGGTCGGATGATTGGCGAGGAAGGTCTTGAAGCTCTGTTCGGCGAGATCGTATTCGCCGTTGAGAATATAGCCGTAGGCGGCGTCGTATTCGTCACGCGGGCTCGCCGTCGGCGCCACCGACGCATAGCGCGGATCGACGCCCGGCACCGGCGCGCTCTCCGCCGGCGTGGCCGACCGCGACCGTACGCCCGGCGCGCCCAGTTCCATCGGCGCGCTGGAGCCGATCAGGCCGCCGATCGGATCGGCGCCGCCCGGCAACTGCCCGAGCGTGGCCGGCGGCGCGCCCCGGCTCGGTGCCGCCGCCATGGCGGTGGAGGCGCCGTCGTCCGGCGCCTCCGACTTCTTCTGCGGCTTGGGCGCACCGTGCCCGGCGCCGTTCTCCAGCTCCTGCAGACGGAACTCGAAGTCCTTCTGCTGGCGCGCCAGCGTGTCCTGGAGCTGGCGGATCTGGAACGACAACTGCTCGATCTGGCCGTTGAGGCCGCGCATCTGGCCCTCGAGCTGGTTGAGGCGCACCGACATCTCGGCCGCCTGCCGATCGTCGCCGCCACCACCACCGCCGAAGAGCCCCTGCGCGGCCGCCGGCCGTCCGGCGAAGACGGCGAGGCCGATCGCCAGGCCGAGCACCGCCAGAGGCGCGACGAAGCGTCGAACCGCTCCACGTCGCGGCGAGAAAATTGAAACTGGTGTCCGTTGCGCCATGAACGACGACGCTCCTTCCCCTTGTCCGAACGGACCGCGCCGACCGGGTCCGACCGAGGATCCTCCTAACATGACCCGCCGCATTCGGCCAAAATTTGTCGCCCGAGCGATCTTTTCGCGAGACCACGCCGAAACCGCCGCCACTTCGCGCGACCCCCCGGCCGAAACGGAAACGGCGGCCCCGAGGAGCCGCCGTCCGATGCCGTCGCGTCCGGCCGACCCCACCACCCGGGCGGGGCCGCCGATCCGTCCGATCACATGGCGCCGCCGAGCACCGTCACCGCGCGGCGGTTCTGGTTCCAGCAGTTCTCCGCGTCGCAGACCGCGACCGGGCGCTCCTTGCCGTAGGAGATGGTCTTCAGGCGGGTCGAGGAGACGCCGCGCGCCATCAGATAGTCGCGGGTGGCGGCCGCGCGGCGGGCGCCGAGGGCGATGTTGTATTCGCGGGTGCCGCGCTCGTCGGCGTGACCTTCGACGGTCACCGAATAGCGCGGATAACGGGCGAGCCAAGCCGCCTGACGATCGAGCGTCGAGCGCGCCTCGGTGGTCAGGTCGGTGCTGTCGACGGTGAAGAACACGCGGTCGCCGACGTTGACCACGAAGTCCTGCTGCGAGCCCGGGGTCGCAGCACCCGCGCCGCCCAAGCCGCCGGCACCGTCGCCGGCGCTGTCCTGCTGACTGGCGCAGGCGCCGAGCGTCAGAGTGGTGGCGAGAACCGCCGCGAACTTGAATCCGCGCCCGAGCGCGATGCTGCTGAACATCCTGGAACTCCTTCGGATCACCCCGATGACCTTCCGGTAACCTTGACGGACCGTGGTTAAATCGTGGTTCAGAAACTTGGTGAACGAAGTCTTGACGCGAACTTTTTCGAAGAGAAAGGCGCGGCGTTTCGTCGAATTCGACTTCACCGCCCGAGCATGGCGGAAAGGTGTCGCCGCGACGGCCTTCGCGCGACCGCCGGGGACGGTCGCGCGACGTTGCCGAAATGCATCACTTCTGCAGCGGCGACCACGCCGGATCCGAGGCGGAGCCCGGGGTCTTGACCTGAGTCAGCACGTGGCCGGTGACGTCGGCGAGCCACAGCCGCGAATCGCCGCCCTCTTCCTTGAAGAACATCACATAGCGGCCGTTCGGCGCGAAGGTCGGCCCTTCCGCGTGGAAGCCCTCGGTCAGGATGCGCTCGCCGGTGCCGTCCGGCTTCATCACGCCGATCTTGAATCCGCCGCCGTCCTGCTTGGTGAAGGCGATGAACGGATTGTCCGGATCCGGCGACCACACCGGCGTGGCGTAGCGGCCCGAGCCGAAGGAGATGCGCTTGGCGCCGCCGCCGCCGGCCGCCATCACGTAGAGCTGCTGGGTGCCGCCGCGATCGCTCTCGAAGACGATCTGCGATCCGTCCGGCGAGAACGACGGATGGGTGTCGATCGCCGCGCCCTCGGTCAGCTGGCGCATGCCGCGCCCGCCCAGTTCCATCGCGAAGATGTTGGCGTTGGCCTCCTTCTGCATCGAGAAGACCAGCGTGTGGCCGTCCGGCGAGAAGCGCGGGCTGAAGGTCATGTTGGGGAAGTCGCCGACCAACTGGCGCGCGCCCGAGGCTACGTTGAGGATGAAGACCTTCGGCTCGCCCGCGCCATAGGCCATGTAGGCGATCTGCTGGCTCGACGGCGAGAAGCGCGGCGTCAGAACGAGTTCCTGGCCCCGGGTGAGGTAGCGCACGTTGGCGCCGTCCCAGTCCATGATCGCGAGCTTCTTCACCCGCGCCGTCTTCGGCCCGGACTCGTCGACGAAGACGATGCGGCTGTCGAAGAAACCCTTGAACCCGGTCAGGTTCGAATAGGCCGCGTCGGCGACGATGTGGGCGAGCCGGCGGATGGCGTCCTGCCCGGCGCCGACCTGGGTGCCGACCAGCTGAGTGCCGCCGAACACGTCCCAGACGCGGACCTGCGCGGTGACCTGATTGCCCGACCGCGACACCGTGCCGGCGATCAGCGCCTGCGCGCCGATGCCCTTCCAATTGTTGAAGTTCGGCATCTGATCGGCGCCGACCGTCCCCTCGAGATAGGAGGACGGATCGAGCACCGTGAAATAGCCGGAGAGCCGCATGTCGGCGGCGACGATCTGCGCCACCTCGCGCGCCAGGGCCGGATCGCCGCCGAACTGCGGCACCGCGATCGGCATCGGCTGGAACGCCGCGCCGGGCGTCACCGTGATCTTCAGCTCGGCCGAAGCCGGCGCCGGCGCGATCGTGAGCCCCGCCGCCGCGCCGAGCAGCGTCAGCGCCAGAGCGGTCGCGGCACCGAACCTGCGACCGACGCGCTTCGCGTCGGCGGCCCGCGCCGTGGGGGGGAACTCCATCGATGTCGTCGTCATCGTCGTCCTCGTCGTCGTCGGGAGGGAGCGTGTCGCCTCGTCGCGATCGTGCCCCTCGAACATCACAGATCCTTGGGATCGAAGGTCGCCTGCACCTGGCTCCACGCGGAGAACTTCTCCGAGGGCAGTTTGTAGGGACCGCATTGAATGAGCGCGCGCCGGGCCGAAGCGGCCAGGCTGACGCCGAGCGGGTGGGCCGGCGCCTCGATCACGGACGGCTGACCGTTGAGCGAGCCGTCGGCGTTGAGCGAGAAGCGCATCGTCACCCGAAGCCCCGCCTCGGCCGCGCCGATCGGCGGATTCCAGCACTTCTTGATCTGGCCGATCAGACCGTCGGTCTCCGCCTGAGTCATCCGCACCACGTTGATCTTGCCGGTGGGCGAGCCGAGCGACGCCGTCTTCTGTTCGTGACCCGAGGCGGACCCCGTCTGGTTCTTGTTGAGCACGTCGGAGATCTGCGACGAGAACGCCTTCGAGCTCGACGCCTGCTTGGCCGCGGCCGCCTTGGCCTCCGCCGCGGCCTTCGCCTTGGCGTCCGCGGCCGCCTTGGCATCGGCCGCCGCCTTCGCCGCCTTGGCATCCGCCGCGGCCTTCGCGTCCGCGGCCGCCTTCGCGTCGGCGGCGGCTTTCGCATCCGCCTTGGCCTTGGCGTCGGCTGCGGCCTTCGCGTCCGCCTTCGCCTTGGCATCGGCGGCGGCCTTGGCGTCCGCCTTGGCCTTGGCCTCGGCCGCCTTCTTCTCGTCGAGCTTCTTCTGCTCCTCGATCAGCTTGTCGAGCGCCTTGGTGTCCTTCGGCGCCTCCTTGGGCTTGGGCGGCGAGCCCTCGCCGACGTCCTTGGCCTTCTCCGCCTCCTTGGGCAGATCCGGCTTCGCCTCGGCGACCTTGACCGGCGCCGGCTTCGGCTCGGGCGCCTTGACCGGCTCGGCCTTGGCGGGCTCGGCCTTCGCCTCCTGCTTGGGCTCGGGCTTCGGCTCGGCCTTCGGCAGCGGCTTCGGTTCGGGCACCTTGATCGGTTCGGGCTTCGGCAGTTCGGCCGCCTTGGGCGGCTCCGGCGTCGGCTCGGGCCGGGGCGTCGGGCGCGCCTCGGGCAGCGGCGGCGGCGGCTCCTCGTGCGCGTCGGTGCCGGCACGGGCGCCGTCGGCCTCCTTGGCCGCCTTGGCGATGTCCTTCGGCGTCACCTCGTCCTTGGGCTTGGCCGTCTTCTGGCCGAGCTTCAGGTCCGCGACGGTCGCGATGGGCACGAATTCGATCGGCATGGCGTCGACCGCCGGCGTCTCCTCGCGCTTCTCGAAGCCGGGGAATCCGAACAGGATCCAGGCGAGGAGCGCGGCATGGAGAAGGGCGGAGGACGGGAGACCCGGGCGCATGCCGCGATCACCTCGACGCGGTTTCGGGAAGCGAGACGAGACCGATCTTCTTGTAACCGGCGTCGTTCAGCCGCCCCATCACCTTGAGAATGGAGCCGTAGTCGGTCGACTTGTCGCCGCGCACCAGGATCCGCTCGTCGACGCCGTTCTTGGCGATCGCCTGCAGCTTCGGCACCAGCTCGTCGATCTTGAATTCGGCGTCCTGGATGTAGATCCGGCCCTGACCGTCGAGCGAAACGGTGATCGGCTGGGTCTGACCCTCCATCGCCTTGGCGCGGGTCTCCGGCAGATCGACCGGCACGCCGACCGTCATCATCGGCGCCGCCACCATGAAGATGATCAGGAGCACCAGCATGACGTCGATGAACGGCGTCATGTTCATTTCGCTCATCACGCCGCCGCGCGAGCGCCGCCGTCCGCGCCGCCCGCCCGAGACACCCGATCCGCCGACCGCCATACCCATGGGTCTCTCCTCAGGCCGCCTGCCGCTCGTCGATCTGACGCGACAGGATGGCGGAGAATTCGTCCGCGAAGGTCTCGAGCCGGCCACCGAGCGCGCCGGCGTCCGACGACAGCTTGTTGTAGGCGATGACCGCCGGGATCGCCGCGACCAGACCGATCGCGGTGGCGAAGAGCGCCTCGGCGATGCCGGGCGCCACCACCGCGAGCGAGGTGTTCTTCGAGGCCGCGATGCCCTGGAACGCCGTCATGATGCCCCACACCGTGCCGAAGAGGCCGATGAACGGGCTCGACGACCCGATCGTGGCGAGCACCAGGAGATTGGACTGGAAGCGATCGACCTCGCGGTTGATGGTCACGTCCATCACCTTGTCGATGCGCTGCTGGAGCGAGCCGATCGCCGGCCGTCCGCCCTCGTGGGAGCGCTTCCATTCGCGCATGGCGGCGACGAAGAGCGCGGGCATGCCGTGATTGGCGCGCGCCGACAGCGTCCGATAGAGATCCTCGAGGCTCTGGCCCGACCAGAAGATCTGCTCGAAGTTGTCCATCTGGCGACGGGTCTTCATGTAGAGCACGATCTTGTCGACGATGATCGCCCAGCACCAGACCGAGGCCGAGAACAGACCGAGCATCACCAGTTTGACGACGATATGCGCGCTCCAGAACATCGAGAGCAGCGTCATGTCGGTATGCGGCGCGGCCAGCGCGGCCTGAGCGACTTCGGGATTCATGTGTCGAGTACCCTTTCGGCCGAGAAACGGCGCGGGCGACGGACCAACCGGCGGGACGACCGACGGCGATGGAAGAGACGGATCCGGCGGCGCCGGGTCGCGTCCCCGTGAGGGGCGACCGTTCGGCGCGCATCGTCGTTCCCGTCCTCGGACCCGAGATCCTTCTGCCCGGCGAATGTGACCAAACGAGGACCCTGCCGGGTCCCCTTCACCCGTCAGCAAGCCATTGTCATGGTTAAGGAACCGTTACGGTTGTTGCACTGCGGAGGAGATCGCGCGGCGCCGGTTCACTCCGGATGACCGATCAGCGCCCGGATATCGGCCGGCACCCGATGCGGCCGCGCGTCCGGTCCGAGGCACACGACGGTGACGACGGCCGTGGAGATCGTCTCTTCGCCGCGCCTGAGAACCTGATCGAGCACCATTCGCGCGCCGCCGATCTCGCGGGTCGAGGTGGTGACCTCGAGCAGGTCGTCGAGCTTGCCGGGCCTGAGATAGTCGACCTCCATGCGCCGCACGGCGAAGAGCAGCGGATGGTCGGACGCCTGCATCTCGGACTGGCTGATGCCGAGCGCGCGCAGATATTCGGTGCGGCCGCGCTCGAAGAACCGGACGTGCGAGGCGTGATAGACGATCCCGCCGGCGTCGGTGTCCTCCCAATAGACGCGGACCGTGATCGTGTCCTCGAAATGGGGGGTGGGATTGCCGGGCTTCTCGATCGTCATCACACCGTCTCCGCTTGCGGCGGAAGCAGGATCCGCCCTCGACCCCGACACGACGGAACACGGCGGAACGGGATCCATGCCGCACTGCGACAGGCGACGAATAGAGAATGTCAGGGCCCACATCAACCCGAACCGGATCGAAGCCGGCGTCCTCGCGCCCGGATCCCTCGATCGGGCGATCCGGCGATCGATGCCGACCTCGGATCGCCGATCGGTTCGACGCTCGCCGCTCAATCGAAGCGATACCGCGCGCCGACGAGGAACTGATTGAAGGAATTCTGCTTCGACGTCGCGGTGATGGTCGTGCCGCCGAACTCCTTCGACGTCTTGATGCGATCGACGTAGAGAAATTTGTAGCCGAGATCGATCGTCAGGTTCCTGGAGACCTCATAGGAGAGGCCGGCCATGGCCGAGGCGGCGAGACTGGCGCTGCTCGAACTCGTGATCTGGTACTGCGTGCTCACGCCGCCCGAGGTCAGTCCGGCGGTGAGGTCGCTCCACGACACGGCGACGCCGATGCCCGCGCCGAGATAGGGTCGCAGCGCCGTCTTCGTATCGAAGTCGTGATAGACGTCGAACATGATCGGAAGGATCGTGCTGGTGTTTCTGACGCTCCCCGAATAGGTCGTCCCGCTCACGACGGCCGCCGGAGCATTGTACTCGATCCGGCTGTTGAGGATCGGGCTGACACTCAGCTCGACGCGCCAATCGGGCGTGACGTGACCACCCAGGCCGAAGCTCGTGGCGAGAGATCCGTTGCGCGACAGACCGTCGATCGACCACCCCTCGATCGAGACTTCCGGCTTGTTGCCGATGCCGTATCCGACCGCTCCGCGCAGATACATCCCGTTGTAGAGGTCCTCCTCGGTCGCCTGCCCATAGGGCGTGCAACTGCCCGTCGGGAAACAGGATGCCACCGCGCTCCCGCCCCCGAACGACGCGAACAGAACCGTCGCCAGGGCGACTGCCGGCGATGAGCGATGTCTCATTTCGATGACCCCCGAGAACGCTTGCGACTCTGAGTAGCATCGTCTCGTTAGGGTTAACGAACCATGAAACTTCCGGTCGTCGTCCCCATCGGCTCGAACCGTCGGTCGGTGTTCGGGCGCGCGCCGCGACGCCCTCTCCGCCGCCTCACTCCTCGTCGAGGCCGAGGCCCAACTGCTCCGGACGACCGCTCGGCGGCTCGATCCCGAGATGGCGGAAGGCGCCCTGCGTCAGGATGCGCCCGCGCGGCGTCCGTTGCACGAAGCCCTGCTGGATCAGATAGGGCTCGACGATCTCCTCGATCGCGTCGCGCGGCTCCGACAGCGCCGCCGCGATCGTCTCGATGCCGACCGGACCGCCGCCGAACGAGACCGCGATCACGTCGAGATAGCGTCGGTCGAGCTGGTCGAGACCAGCCCGATCGACCTCGAGCCGCACCAGCGCGCGATCGGCGATCTCGCGATCGATCGCCGCCTTGCCGCCGACGATGGCGAAGTCGCGCACCCGGCGCAGCAGCCGGCCGGCGATGCGCGGGGTGCCGCGCGAGCGCCGCGCGATCTCGTTGGCGCCCTCCTCGGTGATGGCGAGCCCCATCAGCCGCGCGCCGCGCTTCACGATGAATTCGAGCTCGGCGACCGTGTAGAAATTGAGCCGGATCGGAATGCCGAAACGGTCGCGCAGCGGCGTCGTCAGAAGCCCGAGCCGGGTCGTCGCCGCGACCAGGGTGAACCGCGCCAGATCGATCTTGACCGACCGCGCCGCCGGCCCCTCGCCGATGATCAGATCGAGCTGATAATCCTCCATGGCGGGATAGAGGATCTCCTCCACCGCCGGATTGAGCCGATGGATCTCGTCGATGAAGAGCACGTCGCGCTCTTCCAGATTGGTCAGGAGCGCGGCGAGATCGCCCGCCTTGGCGATCACCGGCCCCGAGGTCGAGCGGAAATTGACCCCGAGCTCGCGGCTGACGATCTGCGCCAGCGTCGTCTTGCCGAGCCCGGGCGGGCCGACGAAGAGAACGTGATCGAGCGCCTCGCGCCGGGTCTTGGCCGCCTCGATGAAGACCGAGAGATTCTCGCGCGCCGCCTGCTGACCGACGAAATCGCCGAGCGCCTGCGGACGCAGCGAGGCGTCGAGATCCTCCTCGCGCTTCTCTCCCGTGACCAGTCGTTTGGGTGTCGCCATCGAATCGCGTCGTCCTCGAGATCGGCTCTGCCGTTTCCCTAGCATGATGCGCGTCCGAGGACGAAGCGAGAACGAAGGAAGCGCCGCGACGCCTTCCCACCGACCGGCCGGTTCGGTGTAGTGTCGCTCGCCACTCGCCCGAACGGAGCTGCGACCATGACGATCCGTGCCCCCCTCCTCGCCGTCCTCGCCCTCGCCGCGACGGCGTCCCCGGTCGCGGCCCAGGGCGCGGCGCCGGCCACCCTCGCCTGCGCCCCGCCGCTCGGCCCGAAATCCTCCCACGCCGAGGTCGTCGCCGCCTATGGCAAGGCCAATGTCGTCTTCCGGAAGATCGACGGCGCCGAGGGCGAGAAGATCGCCGCCACCGTCGTCTTCCCCGACGATCCGAAACGCCGCCTCGAGCTGATGTGGGCGGACGAGAAGAAGCGCTCCGGCCTCCTCGCCGTCCGCCCCGCCAAGGAGACCGCCCTCGTCGCCCCGAACGGCATCCGCCGCGGCATGACGCTCGCCGAGGTGGAGAAGCTCAACGGCCGGCCCTTCGTCCTGGTCGGCTTCGATTGGGACTACGGCGGCGCCGTCACCGATTGGAAGGGCGGCGCGCTGGCGGGCCCGGCCGCCGGCGGCTGCACCGTCTCGGTCTCCTTCGCCCTGCCGGAAGACGTCGACGAGGCGATCTCCGCCGCCGTCGCCGGCGACACCGAATTCTCCTCGTCCGACACGACGATGAAGGCGGCGAAGCCGGTCGTCGACGGCTTCGCCCTCGGCTGGCCCCAGCCCTGAGCGACCCTCCGGTCACCCCGCCGCCATGTCGCGCGCCGCTCGCCTCCTCGATCTCGTCCAGGCCCTTCGCCGCCGGCGCGGCCCGGTCGCCGGCGCGGTGCTGGCGGGCGAGCTCGGCGTCTCCCTGCGCACGCTCTACCGCGACGTCGCGACGCTCCAGGCCCAGGGCGCGGCGATCGAGGGCGAGGCCGGCGTCGGCTACGTGCTGCGCTCGGGCTTTCTGCTGCCGCCGCTGATGTTCGCCGACGAGGAGCTCGAGGCCCTGGTGCTCGGCTCGCGCTGGGTCGCGGCGAACGGCGATCCAACGCTCGCCCGCGCCGCCCGCGACGCCCTCGCCAAGATCGCCGCCGTCCTGCCCGGCGACCGCCGCGAGACGTTCGACGAGCCCGGCCTACTGGTCGCCGATCGTCAGCTCCTCGCGACCGCCCCCGTCGGGCTCGACCTGCTGCGCCGGGCGCTGCGCGAGGAGCGGAAACTCACCCTCCTCTATCGCGACGCCGAGGGCCGCGAGACCCGCCGCCTCGTCTGGCCGATCGCCCTCGGCTTCTTCGAAACCACCCGCGTCCTGGCGGCCTGGTGCGAGAGCCGCGCCGCCTTCCGCCATTTCCGCGTCGACCGCATGGTCGCGGCGGAGATCGAGGAGACCCGCCCGCCACGCCGCCGCCGCACGCTCCTCGCGGAATGGCGCCGCGCCGAGGGCATCCCGCCGCGCCCGTGACGATCGCGCGCCCGTGCCGCGAGAAGGGCCGCGAGAAGCGCCGGGCGTCGCTCGCACCCGTCGACTGCTGACGCGGATCGTCAGCAGCCCTGTCGCAGGATCGGGGCCTCCACCAACGAGGACCCCACCATGATCACGCCCCGTCTCCTGCTTCTCTACGTCGCCGACGCTCGCCGTTCCGCCGCCTTCTGGGCCGACCTGATCGGCACCCGGCCGGTCGAACTCTCCGACACCTTCGCCATGCTGCCGCTCCGCGAGGGGCTGATGCTCGGCCTGTGGACGATCGACGGCGTCGCCCCGGCCGCCACGATCACCGGCGGCGGCGGCGAGATCGCCGTCGCCGTGGCGAGCGACGCGGCGGTCGACGCGACCCACGCCGGCTGGTCGGCGCGCGGACTCACCATCCTCCAGGCGCCGACCGCGATGGACTTCGGCCGCACCTTCACCGCCGCCGACCCAGACGGCCATCGCATCCGCGTCTATCACCCGGCCGGCTGAGGGCACGGGATCGTCGGAAGATCGTCGCAGGCCGGATACATCGGCCTGCGATGATCCGGGCGAGCCCCGTCCTCGCCGGAACCCGGACCATGATCGACCGCCGCCGTCTCCTCGCCACCGTCCTCGCCGCTCTCGGACTCGCCGCCGCCCGTCCCGCGCGCGCCGCCGAGGAGCCGCGCGACTGCCCGACCCGCGATTGCGGCTGGGTCTACGATCCGGCGATCGGCGACCCCGAGCACGGCGTCCCGCCGGGCACCGCCTTCGCCGACATCCCCGACGACTGGGTCTGCCCCAATTGCGGACGCATCAAGGATCTGTGGTGACCTCGGGCACGGACGGAACGCCGAGGCCGCGCCGCGCCCACATCGCCGCGCTCACGGCCGCCGCGACGAAGACCGCCGCGCCGATCCCGCCGTAGAAGACGGCCGGATCGAAGAGCCGCAGGCCGCGCTCGCGGTGCTCGAGCCCGATCGCGAGCAGGACCGTCGCGATCGCGCTGCCCGCGGCGAAGGCGGCGATCGCCGCGCGCTTCGACCCCGGCCGCTCGAACCACCCGGCGAAGGCGAGGCCGACCGGAAGGCTCGCCCCGCCGACCACGCCGAGGACCGGCGGCAGGACGCCCGGCAGATCGCTCGCGAGATCGACGAGCGTCGCCCCCATGTCCCGCGCGGTCACCATGCCGGCGGCGAGCACGACGACGATCAGGGCGACGCCGGCCGCGATCGCCGTCGTCGCCGCGAGCCGGATCGCCACGCCCCAGCGGCGACGCGGCGTCATTTCGCCAATTCCTTGAGGCCCAACCGGATCAACTTCTCGGTGGTCGCGTCCTCGCCCGCCTCGCGCGACGCCGCCGCCACCGCCGCGCTCGCCTGGATCTGCGGATAGCCGAGATTGACCAGCGCCGAGACCGCGTCGGCGAGCGGCTTCGGCGCCGTCTTCTCGGCGATGCCGCCGGAGAGCGCCACCAGGGCCGGATCGACCGAGGCGAAGGCCGGCGCCTTGTCCTTCAGCTCCTGCGCGATGCGCTCGGCGAGCCGTTTGCCGACGCCGTTGGCGCGGGAGAGCGCGGTCACGTCCTTCAGGGCGATCGCCGAGGCGATCTCGTTCGGCCGGAGCGCCGAGAGGAGCGCCAGCGCCACCTTGGTGCCGACGCCCTGGACCGTCGTCAGCAGACGGAACCAATCCCGCTCTTCCGCGTCGGCGAAACCGTAGAGCCGGATCATGTCCTCGCGCACGATCGTCTCGATCGACAGGACCGCCGCCTCGCCCGGCGCCGGCAGATGCTGGAGCGTGCGCGACGAGCAGTAGCAGACGTAGCCGACTCCGCCGACGTCGAGGATGACCCAGTCGTCGCCGTATTCGTCGACCACACCTCTGAGCTTGCCGATCATGCGCGCGTCCTCATCTTGCCGCGATCCGGAGCGCCCGGCCGAGCGTCTGGCGATGGTGGGCGTGGCAGATGGCGATGGCGAGCGCGTCGGCCGCGTCCGCCCCCTTCCACACCGCCTTGGGCAGGAGGATCCTGACCATGTGTTGGATCTGATCCTTGTCGGCGTGACCGGCCCCGACGATCGCCTTCTTGACCGCGTTGGGCGCGTATTCGGCGACCGAGAGCCCGGCCCGCGCCGGCACCAGGAGCGCGACGCCGCGCGCCTGACCGAGCTTCAGCGTCGAGGTCGGATTGGTGTTGACGAACGTGTGTTCCACCGCCGCCTCGTCGGGGGCATGGGCGGCGACGACGGCGGCGAGCCCGTCGTGGAGCTCCACCAGCCGCCCGGCGAGCTCCTCCGTCGCGGTCGAGGTGACGGTGCCGCAGGCGACGAAGGACAAGCGATTGCCGACGCTGTCGATCACCCCCCAGCCGGTACGCTGGAGGCCGGGATCGATACCGATGATTCGAACGACGCTGGTCATGCGCGCGACGCTACATGTTCTCGCTTCGTTTCGCAAAGGGGCGACGCGTCGGAAGATCGCTCGTCACGACGCGACGTCCGGTCGAAATCGATCGGCGCCGAACCCGGCCCGCGACGGCCTCTTCGGCCGTCATCCCCGGCGAGCGAAGCGAGGGAAGGGGATCCATCGGCGTCGCGACACACCGAAGCGCCCCTGGATTCCCTTCCCCTCCACGCACCGTTCGGTGCGCTCCGGCCGGGAATGACGGCGGAAATGCGAGCGCGAGATCACCGCTCTCCTACCCCGGGATCGCGGCTGTCCTCCCCTTCTCCCCTCGCGGGAGAAGGTGCCCCGCAGGGGCGGATGAGGGGCGCGCGCGGAAGCGCGCAGGGCTCTCCGATTTCCATCGCTTGACATTAGATCGTGCACGATATAAATCTCTCCCCATGACGACGAACGACCCGATCGGCCCCACGCCCCAGTTGAAGCTCGACGCGCAGCTCTGCTTCGCGCTCTATTCGACCATGCACGGTGTCGCCAAGGTCTATCGCCGCCTGCTTCGCGATCTCGACCTGACCTATCCGCAATATCTGGTCCTGCTGGTGTTGTGGGAGAAGGACGAGATCAACGTCTCGGAAATCTGCCAACGCCTCCAGTTGGAGACGACGACCCTGACCCCGCTCCTCAAGCGTCTGGAGGGACGCGGCCTGATCCGCCGCACCCGCTCGGCCGAGGACGAACGGCAGGTGATCGTCACGCTGACCGCCGAGGGCCGGGCGCTGCGCGCCACCGCCGCCGGCATCCCCGACTGCATCGCCGCCGCCGCCGCCCTGCCGCGCGAGGATCTCGCCGACCTGCGCGGCCGACTGACGCGGCTGCGCGACAACCTCGCCGCCGCCGGCTGACCCGGGAGAGCCCCTCCCCGTCCGGCCGCATCGAGACACGGCGCCACCGTGAACCACGGCGCCCTCGCCCGCGGCCGCGCTTCACCCATCTTTCGCACGAAAATATATCGTGCACGATATGAATATGAACGATGTATCAACCGAGGAGAAGACCGATGTCCCTGGAAAAAGTTCTCTACCGCGCCACCGCGACCGCCACCGGCGGCCGTGACGGCACCGCCGCCACCGACGACGGCCACCTCGCCGTCAAGCTCACCGTGCCGAAGGAACTCGGCGGCCCCGGCGGCGAGGGCACCAACCCGGAGCAGCTCTTCGCCACCGGCTATTCAGCCTGTTTCCTCGGCGCGATGAAGTTCGTCGCCAACCGCGACAAGCTCCCCGTCCCCGCCGGGACCACCGTCACCGGCAAGGTCGGCATCGGCCCGCTCCCGACCGGCTTCGGCATCGAGGTGGAACTGCGGATCGCGCTCCCCGGCGTCGCCCCGGAGGTCGCCCGCACGCTCGTCGAGCGCGCCCACGTCGTCTGCCCCTATTCCAACGCCACCCGCGGCAACATCGACGTCACC
>OFTX01000275.1_pt1 | contig 30331 bp, 30 predicted proteins | sample 1775051 | NCBI WGS metagenome assembly OFTX01 (sample SAMN08195772, study PRJEB24354) | sludge metagenome | isolation source: sludge from phenol fed wastewater aerobic bioreactor A | place: India: Nagpur | collected 2016-09-15
GCTCATCTCATCCTGGGGCTGTAGTCGGTCCCAAGGGTATGGCTGTTCGCCATTTAAAGAGGTACGTGAGCTGGGTTCAAAACGTCGTGAGACAGTTTGGTCCCTATCTTCCGTGGGCGCTGCAGATTTGAGAAAGCCTGCTCCTAGTACGAGAGGACCGGAGTGGACGCACCCCTGGTGTACCTGTTGTCACGCCCGTGGCATCGCAGGGTAGCTAAGTGCGGAAGAGATAACCGCTGAAAGCATCTAAGCGGGAAACTCGTTTCAAGATGAGATCTGCCGGGGCCTTGAGCCCCCTCAAGAGTCGTTCTAGACCAGGACGTTGATAGGCTGGGTGTGCAAGGGCAGCAATGCTCTGAGCTAACCAGTACTAATTGCTCGTGCGGCTTGACCCTATAATTTTGATCAGCCCGATCAAAACTGTTATGCCAAGTGACGCAAACAAAATATTCGCGTAATATTCATTCGTGAAATACCGAAGCTGATCCGCTCTGTGAATTGGTCTGGCAGTCAACCGACTGCCAGACAACAAGTTATGCCTGATGACCATAGCAAGGTGGCCCCACTCCTTCCCATCCCGAACAGGACCGTGAAACGCCTTAGCGCCAATGATAGTGCGGACTCCCGTGTGAAAGTAGGACATCGTCAGGCTATTACAGCCAAAACGCCCCATCCAACAAAGGATGGGGCGTTTTTTTTGGCGAACGCCTGCTCCCCGTCGGCGCTCTACAATCAGGCCATGATTTCACGCGAACCCACAATCGAGCGCTTGGCCACCGCCAAGTCGGTGCTGTTGACCCCGTTCGGCCTGACCGAGGCCGATCTGGGGCGGGTGCTGGGAGACATCGCCACCCATGTGGTGGACGATGCCGACCTGTACTTTCAATACACCCGCGCCGAGAGCTGGAGCCTGGAAGAGGGCATCGTCAAGACCGGCAGTTTTTCCATCGACCAGGGTGTCGGTGTGCGCGCCGTCAGCGGTGAGAAGACGGCCTTCGGCTACTCGGATGACATCTCGTTGACCTCGCTGCTGGAGACGGCGACGGCGGTGCGCGCGATCGGTGCGGCAGGGCAAAGTCGCCGCATCAAGCTGGCCAAGACCAAGCTGGCCGGCAGCCGCCGGCTGTACGCCGACCTGGATCCGATCGCCACGCTGGGCAGCGCCGACAAGGTGCAGCTGCTGGAGCAGGTCGAACGTTGGGCGCGTGCCAAGGACCCACGCGTGGTCCAGGTCATGGCGGGCCTGGCCTGCGAATACGACGTGGTGCTGATTGCGCGTCTGGATGGCACCCTGGCCGCCGATGTGCGCCCGCTGATTCGCCTGTCGGTGACCGTCATCGCCGAGCAGGATGGGCGTCGCGAGGTGGGTTCCTTCGGCGGCGGCGGCCGCTTCGGCCTGGACTACTTCGACGAGGCCCTGCTGCGCCGCTACGTCGACGAGGCCGTCGCCGGCGCGTTGACCAATCTGCAGTCGCGCCCCGCGCCGGCCGGCGAGATGACGGTGGTTTTGGGGCCGGGCTGGCCCGGCGTGCTGCTGCACGAGGCGGTGGGGCACGGCCTGGAGGGGGACTTCAACCGCAAGGGCTCCAGCGCCTTCAGCGGCCGCATCGGCCAGCGCGTGGCGGCCAAGGGGGTGACGGTGCTGGACGACGGCACCATTGCCGGGCGCCGTGGCAGCTTGAACGTCGACGACGAGGGCCATGCCACGCAGCGCAACGTGCTGATCGAAGACGGCATTCTCAAGGGCTACATGCAGGATGCGTTGAATGCCCGGCTGATGAAGGGCAAGCCCACCGGCAACGGCCGACGCGAGAGCTACGCGCACATTCCCATGCCACGCATGACCAACACCTACATGCTGGCGGGCGACAAGGATCCGCGCGAGATCGTGGCCAGCATCCGGCGCGGGCTGTACGCCACCAACTTCGGCGGCGGGCAGGTCGACATCACCAGCGGCAAGTTCGTGTTTTCGGCCAGCCAGGCCTACTGGGTCGAGAACGGCCAGATCCAGTACCCGGTCAAGGGCGCGACCATCGTCGGCAGCGGACCGGAGGCCCTAAAGAAGGTGACCCTCATCGGCAACGACCTGCAGCTCGACTCGGGCGTGGGCGTGTGCGGCAAGGAAGGGCAGAGCGTGCCGGTGGGCGTGGGCCAGCCCACGCTGCGGCTCGAAGGCCTGACCGTGGGCGGCACGGCGTGACCTGCGCGCAACACCAGCGCACAGCCGGGCGTCGTCATTCGCCGCGCAGCCGCGCCAGCTGTGCTATATTTTGCCGGTGATGTTCCAAGCCGCTGCGTTTTATTTCTCCTTTTGGTTCTCGGTCCCCGGCGGACGAGAGGAGAAGATGTAAGCGCCTTGCAGCAGACCTCCCAAGAACCGCCGACGCGATGAGCCCGGCGGTTTTTTTGTGCCCCGATTCTTCTTTCAGCCATCAAGGAAAACCGTCATGAACGCCAAAGCCCACGCGGACGCCCCGTCGTCCTGGCAGAACTCGCCGGAACGCACCAGCCAGACCGACGACGAACGCATCAAGGACATTGCCGTGTTGCCGCCTCCAGAGCATCTGATTCGCTTTTTCCCCATTCGCGGCACGCCGGTCGAGACGCTGATCCGCGACACGCGCAAGGCCATCCGCCGCATGATCGCCGGCAAGGACGACCGTCTGCTGGTGGTGATCGGCCCGTGCTCCATTCACGATCCGGTGGCCGCCATGGACTACGCGCGGCGCCTGCAGCCGATGCGCGAGAAGTACCGCGACACGCTGGAGATCGTGATGCGTGTGTACTTCGAGAAGCCGCGCACCACGGTGGGCTGGAAGGGCCTGATCAACGACCCCTACCTCGACCAGAGCTACCGCATCGACGAAGGCCTGCGCATCGCACGCCAGTTGCTGATCGAGATCAACCGCTTGGGCCTGCCGGCGGGCAGCGAGTTTCTGGACACCATCTCGCCGCAATACATCGGCGATCTGATCAGTTGGGGCGCCATCGGCGCGCGCACCACCGAAAGCCAGGTGCACCGCGAGCTGGCCTCGGGCCTGTCGGCGCCGGTGGGCTTCAAGAACGGCACCGACGGCAACATCCGTATCGCCATCGACGCCATCCAGGCGGCGGCGCGCGGCCACCACTTTTTGTCGGTGCACAAGAACGGCCAGGTGGCCATCGTGCACACCGAAGGCAACCGCGACTGCCACGCCATCCTGCGCGGCGGCAAGCTGCCCAACTACGACGCCGCCAGCGTCAAGGCCGCGTGCGATCAGCTGACCGAAGCCAAGCTGCCGCCCGCCCTGATGATCGACATGAGCCACGCCAACAGCAGCAAGAAGCACGAGCGGCAACTCGACGTCGCGCGCGACGTGGCGGCGCAGCTCGGCGCCGGCTCGCGCTGCATCTTCGGCGTGATGGTGGAAAGCCACATCCACGACGGCGCGCAGAAATTCACGCCCGGCAAGGACGACGTGTCCGCGCTCGAATACGGCAAGAGCATCACCGACGCCTGCATCGGCTGGGACGGCTCGCAAGCCATCTTGCAGGTGCTGTCCGATGCCGTACGGGCGCGGCGCGCGCGGGGCGAGACCAACTGCTGAAAATTTACATGAAATCGAGCGCTGGCGCCCGTCCTTAGAGCGCGAGCAGCTATCTATTTGATAGCCTCTGCAGCAGCTTGGCGTGCACCCCGCCAAAGCCGCCGTTGCTCATGCACAGCACGTGATCGCCGGGCCGCGCCGCGGCATCGATCTGGGCCACCAGTTCGTCGATGCCGGCCGCCACCTGGGCGCGTTCGCCCAATGGCGCCAGCGCGGCGGCGGCGTCCCAGTCCAGGCCGCCGGTGTGGCAAAAGGCCCGGTCGGCGTGCTCCAGCGCCCAGGGCAGCTGGCTCTTCATGGTGCCCAGCTTCATGGTGTTGCTGCGCGGCTCGAACGCGGCCAGGATGCGGTCGGCGCGCCGGCCCGCGGCGTCCAGCTGCGCGCGCAGGCCGTCGATGGTGGTGCGCATCGCCGTGGGATGGTGGGCGAAGTCGTCGTACACGGTGATCAGGCCACCGGCGCGCGCCACGGTGCCGCGCACTTCCATGCGGCGTCGCACGTTCTCGAAACGGGCCAGGGCGGCGCAGGCCTGCGCGGGCGTCACGCCCACGTGCTCGGCGGCGGCAATGGCGGCCAGCGCGTTGAGCTGATTGTGCGTGCCCGACAGCGCCCACTGCACGCGGCCGACGCCGCGCCCGCCCTGCAGCACCTCGAAGTCGCCGGCATCGCCCTCGGCGCGGAAGTCGCTCACCGCGCTGCCGAAGCCGCGCCGCTCGCTCCAGCAGCCTTGCGCCAGCACGCGAGTGAGGCTTTCTTCCAGGTCGTTGACCACCACGCGTCCGCTGGCCGGCACCGTGCGCAGCAGATGGTGAAACTGGCGCTCGATCTGCCCCAGGTCGTCGAAGATGTCGGCGTGGTCGAACTCCAGGTTGTTCAGCACCGCGGTGCGTGGGCGGTAGTGCACGAATTTGCTGCGCTTGTCGAAGAACGCGGTGTCGTACTCATCGGCCTCGATCACGAACAGCGGGCGCGCCTGCCCTGAGGCCAGGGCGCCCAGGCGCGCCGAAATGCCGAAGTTGAGCGGCACGCCACCAACGAGGAAGCCGGGCGTCAGGCCCGCGCGCTCCAGCACCCAGGCCAGCATCGAGGTGGTGGTGGTCTTGCCGTGCGTGCCGGCCACGGCCAGCACGTGGCGGCCGGCCAGCACGTGTTCGGCCAGCCACTGCGGGCCGCTGGTATAGGGCGCCCCCGCATCGAGGATGGCTTCCATCAACGGATACTTGGGTGTGCCGTTCGCCAACCGTGCGCGCGAGACCACGTTGCCGATGACGAAGACATCGGGTTTGAGCGCCAGTTGATCGACGCCATAACCTTCGATCAGCTCGATGCCCAGCGCGCGCAACTGGTCGCTCATGGGCGGGTAAACGCCCGCATCGCAACCCGTGACCGTATGGCCGGCTTCGCGCGCCAGCGCGGCCAGGCCGCCCATGAAAGTGCCGCAAATGCCCAGAATGTGAATGTGCATGGCGGCCGATTCTAGAGATCAGCGCGCACTCAGATTGGGGCGGGGCGTGAAATAGCGCAGCAGGCGCTCCAGCAGCAGCGCGCCGATGATCAGCGCGTAGACCTGCACCTCGGCGAAGTCGTTCTTGCCGGCCCGCATCCAGAAGAAGTGCAGCAGCGCCAGCCCCGCGATCAGGTAGACCAGCCGGTGCAGCGTCTGCCACTGGCGCCCACCCAGCCAGCGCACGGCGCGGTTGAACGAGGTCAGCGCCAGGGGCAGCAGCAGCAGCCAGCATGCAAAGCCCACCAGGATGAACGGGCGCTTGAGGATGTCGCGGCCGATGTCGGCGGCCACCCAGCCCATGTCCAGCCAGGCGTAGCTCAGCAGGTGGACGCAGGCGTAGAAGAAGGTGAACAGGCCCAGCATGCGCCGATAGCGCGCCAGCTGCGGCGTGCGGGTGCGGATGCGCAGCGGCGTGACGGCGAGCGTGAGGCACAGAAAGCGCAGCGTCCAGTCACCGCAGGAGCGGATCAGCGCTTCGGCCGGATTGGCGCCCAGGTTGTCGGTTGCCGCGCCGTACACCAGCCACGCCAAGGGCAGCAGGCACAGCACGAAGACGAGCGGCTTGGCGGCCGGGTGCAAAAGCAATGCGCGCACGGGCTTCACGCGGGGCGTCAGAAGTATTTCTTCAGGTCCATGCCGGCGTACAGCTGGCCGACCTGCGCCTCGTAGCCGTTGAACAGCAGTGTCTTGCGCCGCTTGGCGAACAGGCCGCCCTCGCCGATGCGCCGCTCGGTGGCCTGGCTCCAGCGCGGATGATCGACGTTGGGGTTGACGTTGGAGTAAAAGCCGTATTCCTGCGGCGCGGCCTTGTCCCAGGCGGTGGCTGGCTCTTTCTCGACAAAGCGGATCTTGACGATGGACTTGGCGGACTTGAAGCCGTACTTCCAGGGCACCACCACGCGCACCGGCGCGCCGTCCTGCCGCGGCAGTTCGTGCCCGTACATGCCGAAGGTCAGCAGCGTGAGCGGGTGCAGCGCCTCGTCCATGCGCAGGCCCTCGGTGTAGGGCCAGTCCAGCACGCTGGAGCGCACGCCCGGCATCTGCTGCGCATCGGCCAGGGTGACGAACTCGACGTACTTGGCGCTGCCCTGGGGCTGCACGTGCTGGATCAGAGCCGACAGCGAATAACCGATCCAGGGAATCACCATCGACCAGCCCTCGACGCAGCGCAGGCGGTAGATGCGCTCTTCCAGCGGGCTGAGCTTGCGCAGATCTTCCAGCGCGATGCGCCCGGGCTTGTTGACCAGGCCTTCGACTTCGACCGACCACGGATCGACCCTGAGCTTGCCGGCGTAGCGCGCCGGGTCGTCCTTGTTGGTGCCGAACTCGTAGAAGTTGTTGTAGCTGCTGACGTCTTCGTAGGGCGTCGGCTGGTCCATCAGGATGGCGCCCGCCACGGCCGAGCGGGTGGCGCTCAGCGGCGACAGAGTGCTGGGCGCCGCTGCAGCGTGCGCCCGCATGCCCCAGGCGCCCAGCAGGCTGCCGGCCGCGCCGGCGCCGAGCAGCTTGAGCAGCGCGCGGCGGTCTTCGTAGACCGCGCGCGGCGTGATGTCGCTGGGCGGTGGTTGATCGAAACCAGGGCGGGTGGGGCGGATCGGCATGACAAACTCCTTCGAGTCACACTCACCTGTTCGGCGCAGGCGCCCCGCCGGTTACAGCGAGCCGTAACTGTGCAGCCCGGACAGGAACATGTTGACGCCAATGAAGGCGAAGGTGGTGACCGCCAGGCCGCCCAGCGCCCACCACGAGGCCACGGTGCCGCGCAGGCCCTTCATCAGGCGCATGTGCAGCCAGGCGGCGTAGTTCAGCCACACGATCAGGGCCCAGGTTTCCTTCGGGTCCCAGCTCCAGTAGCCGCCCCAGGCCTCGGCGGCCCACAACGCGCCCAGCACGGTGGCGATGGTGAAGAAGGCAAAGCCGATGGCGATCGACTTGTACATCACGTCGTCCAGCACCTCCAGGCTGGGCAGGCGTTCGCTGATGCGCTTGCGCCCCAGCAGGATGCCGCCCACGATCAGCGCGGCAATGATGGCGTAGCCCACCCAGTAGCTGCCGCCGGCCTCGCCCACGCCGCGCTGGCGAAAGGCGATGGGCACGAAGCACAGGGCAATGCCCAGCACCCAGATCGGGGCCAGCTTGTGCCAGCGCGTCTCGGCGGCCTGCTGCTTGATCAGGTGGGCGAAGGCGATCATGGCCGCCAGCGCGAACGAACCGTAGCCGATGAAGTTGGCCGGCACGTGCAGCTTCATCCACCAGCTTTTCAGCGCCGGGATCAGCGGTTGAATCTCTTGTGCATCGCGCACCAGCGTGTACCACAGCAGAAAGCCCACGGCCGCGCTCACCACCAGCATCACGAAGGCACCCATGGCGCGGGTCTTGTATTGCGCTTCGTAATACAGATAGAACAGCGCCGTGATCCACGAGAACAGCACGAACACTTCATACAGGTTGCTGACCGGGATGTGGCCGATGTCGGGGCCGATCTGGTAGCCCTCGTACCAGCGCACCATGGTGCCCACCAGCGCCAGCGTGACGGCCACCCAGGCCAGCTTGCTGCCCAGGCCCTCCAGCGCGGCGGCCGGCCCGCGCGCGAACATGCCGATCCAGTAGAAGATGGTGCTCATGAAGAACAGCACGCTCATCCACAGGATGGCCGACTGGCTGGACAGGAAATACTTGAGCCAGAACACCGTGTCGCCGCGGCGCAGGTCGCCGTCGTAGGAGACGATGGCCAGCAGCGACAGCGCGGCCACCACCAGCATCAGGGTGCGCAGCGGGCGCCACAGCCAGGCCAGCCAGATCGCCGTCGGCACCGCGGCCACCAGGATGCCCTTGTCGTACACGTCCATCGCGCCGTGGTAGCGCTGGAAGGCAAACACCGCGCCGGCCACGACCAGCAGGGCAAACAGCCAGTCGCCCCAGGTGCGGCGCGAAAAATAGCCTCCGCTCAAGGCCAGCGGGCCGGAGGCGGTCAGGGTGGTGGTGTTCATGTCTTCAAGTCCCCATCGGTGGCGGCGGGTGCGGCCAGCAAGCGGTGCCGCAGTTGTTCGAATTCGCGATCGGCTTCCAGCGTCTTGCGGTTGGACGACAGCGCCATCATGGCATGGCTGCCCGACGCGCCGTCGGGCGTCAGCCAGACCCACAGGCGTCGCTCGCGGATGTAGAGCATGGCAAAGACGCCCAGGATCAGCAAGGTGGCGCCCAGATAAACCACGTTCTTGCCGGGGGCGCGCGCCACCTGGAACACGCTGGCTTGCACCGGGGTGAACGAATCGAGCTCGAACACCAGCGGCGAGGGATACAGCGGCGCGTCCGACAGCGCCAGCACCGCCTGCGTCATGAACTGGCGCGTGCTGTCGTCGGCCTCGTTCAGGGGCTTGCGGCCGTGGGTCTCACGCGCCAGCGTGTCCAGCTCGAACAGGCTGCCGTTCAGGATGCGCAGCAGCACCTCGGCCGCGCGCTCGCGCTCGGCCGGCGGCACGGCGGTCTCGATGAAGTTGGACACCGCCGGCAGGCCCGCCAGGGGCGCGCCCTTGGCGCTGGCTTCGTGGCCGGCGCCGGCAAACAGGTCGAGCGCGCGCGTGGCCGACACCGTCAGCTGCTCGGCCAGCTCGGGCCGCTTGGGATCGACCACCTTGGCCACGTAGCGCTGCACCGCCTGGGCGCGCTCGGCCGGGTTGTGCAGGGCCGCCAGCAGGTGGATGAAGCCGTCCATCGAATCCTGGTCGTCGGCCGGCACGCGCAGATAGCGGAAGGAGTCGGCGCCGGTGTCGCGCACGCCCAGCAGGAAGACCGGCACGCCCTCGCCCATGTCGATCGGGCGCATGTAGTTGTTGTACTCGCGCGCCTGGCCCGAGGCGTCGCGCAGCTTGTATGAAATGCTGGGACCGACGTTCTTCAGGTTGCGCTCGGTGCTGCTCTTGTCGGCGGCGCCCAGGCGCTGGCTCAGCGCGTGGCCCAGGTCGACGCGGCGCACGTCGGTGGCGCTGCCGCTGGTGGCGTCGGTCAGGTTCTCGACGTTGATGACGCGCAGGCCGGTGTACTCCAGCGTCATCTTGTCCTTGCCGTTGGTGATGGGCGAGGAGCCGCCGATGGTGCCGTCGACCGTGAAGCTCTGGGTGCTGCCGTTCATCGGCAGCGCGCGCAGCGTGACGTGCGAGCCGCCGTCGTCGAAGCTGCTCTGGTAGATCTGGATGCCCTTGTAGCTGACCGGGTGGTTGACCTCCACGCGCGCGGGGTGCTTCTCGCCGGTGGCGAAATCGTGGATCACGATGTCGCTGGCAAACAGCTTGGGCATGCCGGTGGAGTAATAGTCGACGGTGAATTTCTTCAGCTCGACCGCGAACGGCAGGTCCTGCAGCAGGATGCCGTCCGACTGGCTGAGGATGGCGGTGCTCGACTGCGAGCCCTCCGACACCACCAGGTTGCCGCGGAAGGTGGGGTTGGCCGAGGACAGCCGGTGCTCGGGTTTGACCTCGGAGATGAAGCCGCCGCCGCTGTACACCGACTTGCCGCCCAGCCAGGTCATGGTGCGCACGAACAGGTCACCGTCCAGCAGCCCCCCCAGGCACACCAGCACGATGGCGCTGTGCGCGGCGATGTAGCCGATCTTGTTGGCCGAACCCTTCTTGGCCGCCACCATCCAGCCGGCGCCGCCCTCGCGCGGACGCTCCTGCAGGCGCACCTTCCAGCCGCCGGCGGCCAGTTGCTGGCCGATGCGCTGGGCGCTGGCCGCGGGGTCTTCGCCGGCCACATCACCCTCGGCCTTGTGATGAAAGGCCTTCAGGCTCTGCTCGCGGATGTTTTCCTTGTAGGTGCGCATGTCCGCCAGATACTTGGGCGTGTTGCGCGCGATGCACAGCGAGGTGCTGGTGACGAGAAAGGCCAGGATCAGCAAAAACCACCAGGCGCTGTAGACGGCGTTGAGCTTGAGCTTGAGAAACAGGTCGGCCCAGAACGGCCCGAACTGGTTGATGTAGTTGGTGGCCGGCTCGTGCTGCTTGAGCACGGTGCCGATCACCGAGGCGATGCAGATGACGGTGAGCAGCGCGATGGCAAAGCGCATCGAGGACAGCAACTCGACCGCCTGCCGCAAGGCGGGGGCGCCGCGCCGAGGGGTGTAACCGTGGATGTCTGCCGATGCCGTCATGTGTGCGCAATGCCTGCCGTGAGCCAGCGCCACGGCCGAAGCCTTGGAGCCGCCAGCGGCCGCCAAGGTTCCGGCTGCCGCCTCATTTCATACCCGCGGCTTCCTGGCAGCGAAGCCGCAAAAACAAACCGCGCCAAGCCATGCCGGGCGCGGTTGCCGTCGTGCACACTGGCGCCGGGGCGCTGGTGCTCCGCGCCTCAGCGCAGGCCGGCGATGTAGTCCGACACCGCCTTGATCTCGCGGTCCGTCATGTAGCGCGTGATGTCGTGCATGGTGGCGCTGTTGCCGCGACTGCCATCGCGAAAGCCGGCCAACTGCTTGGCCGTGTAGTCGGCGTACTGCCCCGACAGGCGCGGGTACTGCGAGGGAATGCCCGCCCCGTTGGGGCTGTGGCAGCCGGCGCAGGCCGGAATGTGCCGATCCTGCATGCCGCCGCGGTAGATCTTCTCGCCCAGCATCACCAGGTCTTTTTCCTTGGCGAAGCCGGGCTTTTCCTTTTGCGAGGCCAGCCACCAGGAGATGTTGCGCGCGTCCTGCTCGCTCAGCGTGGCGGCAAAGCCCTGCATGATGGCGTCCTTGCGGGTGCCGTTCTTGAAGTCCAGCAACTGCTTGAGCAGGTACTCGGGGTGCTGCTGCGCCAGATTGGGCTGCAGCGGCACGGTGGAGTTGCCGTCCGCGCCGTGGCAGGCGGCACACACCGTGCCGTAGCTGGCGCTGCCCTTGGCCAAGTCGGGCTTGGCGGGGGCGGCGGGCGCATCGGCGGCCGAGGCGGACGCGGCCAACACGGCGGTCATCAAAAAGGCAGCAAGCGACTTCATGAGCGATCGTCTTCTTTGAATGTGGGAGTCGGAGGACGTTTAGCCCCGCGATTCTACAATGGCCAGCCCCAACGCCCCAATCGCGGCAAGGGGATAACCTTGGCCCGCCGCATGCCACCTCGCCCCGCTCCCGCCCGTTCCAGGCCTGACGCCGACGCCGCCACCCGGCAGGCGCTGGGCTGGCTGCACACCGCGCGCTTTCTGACCACCGCCGCGCAGCTCGACCAGCTGCCGGCGCTGGACACACCCGAGATCGCCTTCGTCGGCCGCTCCAACGCCGGCAAGTCCACCGCCATCAACACGCTCACCCAGCAGACGCAACTGGCCTTTGCCTCGCGCAAGCCCGGGCGCACCCAGCACATCAACCTGTTCGCCCTGGGCCGCCAAGGCCAGACCGACGCCGTGCTGGCCGACCTGCCGGGCTACGGCTACGCCGCCGTGCCGCTGGCCGACAAGCTGCGCTGGCAGCGCGTGATGGCCAACTACCTGGTCTCGCGCGCCAACCTGCGCGCGGTGGTGCTGATGTGCGACCCGCGCCATGGCCTGAAGGAGCTGGACGAGGCCCTGCTGGACGTGATCCGCCCGCGGGTGGAGCAGGGGCTGAAGTTTCTGGTGCTGCTGACCAAGGCCGACAAGCTCACCCGCGCCGAGCAGGCCAAGGCGCTGTCCATCGCGCGGCTGCAGGCCGGTGGCGGCGAGGTGATGCTGTTTTCAGCCCTCAAGCGCCAGGGCGTGGAGCCGGCGGCGCTGTGGTTGCGCGCCCTGGTCGATGCGCCGCCGCCGGTCCCATCCGCCCAAGAGCCCGCATGATCGAAACCTTCGACGCCACACTGCCGCACGGCATCACCCTGAGCTGCCGCGCTGCCGGCGCGCGCGGGCGGCCGCTGATGCTGTTTCTGCACGGCTTTCCCGAAGGCGCCTTCGTGTGGGACGCGCTGATGCAGCACTTCGCCCAGCCCGCGCACGGCGGCTTTCGCTGCGTGGCGCCCAACCTGCGCGGCTTTGAAAAGTCCAGCGCCCCGGCCGAAGTGGCCGCCTACAAGCCGGCGCTGATGGTGCAGGACATCATGGCGCTGGCCGCGCAAGAGGGCGTGGGCGGCCAGGTGCACACCCTGGTCGCGCACGACTGGGGTGGTGCCTTCGCCTGGGCCGCGGCGCACGCGCACGCCGATCGCGTCGAGCGCCTGGTCATCATCAACTCGCCCCACCCCGGCACCTTTGCGCGCGAACTGCGCCACAACCGGGCGCAGCAGCAGGCCAGCGCCTACATGCATTTTTTGGCGCGGCCCGACGCCGAGGCCCTGCTGGCAGCAGACGACTACCGCCGCCTGTGGTCCTTCTTCACCCTCATGGGCGAGGGCGCCGCAGGTCACGGCTGGCTGACCGAGGCCGTGCGCCAGCAATACCGCGACGTGTGGGACCGGGGTCTCACCGGCGGCTGCAACCTGTACCGCGTCACCCCGCTCAAGCCGCCGCTGCCGGGGCAGTCCGCCGACGCCGTCCCGCTGCCGCTGCCCGAGCGCGTGCGCGTCGAGGTGCCGACCCTGGTGCTGTGGGCCATGGAGGACAAGGCCTTGCTGCCCGGGTTGCTGGATGGCCTGGAAGACTACGTGCCCCGGCTCACGCTGCAGCGCCTGCCAGGCGCCACGCACTGGGTGGTGCATGAGCAGCCGGAGGCGGTGGCGGGGCGGGTCGAGGCCTTTGTTGCTCTTGAATAGATAGCTGCTTGCGCTTTGGTGGTACGGCCAAACGGACAAAACGTTCGTTGCATGAACCAGGTGGAACGTTTGATGTGCAACGCCTTGTGTTGCTACTCGTGAAAGCGCTCTTCGATGTCGAGGCTGCCATGCATCACCCGGACGACATCGATACCGTCTTCGAGCGGAAGAAAAAACACGACATAGCGCCCGAAAGGCAAGCTGCGCAAACCGACCGCCAGCTCGGTGCGTTCTCGCCCCATCATCGGCTGCGTGGCCCAAAGCTGGAGGCTTCGATCCAGCTTGTCGATCCAGCGATCGGCCTGCTCGACACTGTCCGCCGCGATGTATTCCCAGATTTCCAGGATGTCCACCTCGGCCTGCGGACGCCGTGTAACACGAGCCATCTACGCTGCGGTTTGCGATGAACGGTGGGCACGCGCCTTCTGCTTGAGCGCGCCCGCGTCCCATGGCTCGCCGGCGCCGCTCTCGAGTCCCTTGCGGATTTGATAGCGCAGCTCTTCCAGCTTCAGTTGGCGAACGCGGTCCTGCTCTTCCATCAGGCGCAGTGCCTCGCGAACGACCTCACTGGCCGAGCCGTACAGGCCCGAGCTGACTTTGGCCCGAACCATGTCTTCGAGTTGAGGGGTCAGATTGACGTTCATGCCCATGAGACGGCTCCGAAAAGATGATGAAACTATATCAAGGAATGTCAAAGATCGACATCGTCATCATGCCCAGCCCATCCGCCATCGCGGTGAAGGTGCCAGGTCTTCAGATTGCGGGGAACTGTCGATTCGTCCCTCGGCCGTGGCGTTTAGCGATCGACTCAGTCCAGCAATGCCATTGCCGTAGTCCTTGAGCAAACAATGAACGCATTCACAACCGCCTGACGGATGTTGTCGTCGAATCTGGCATGGCCCAAAAAGCTACAACATAGATAGCTGCTCGCGCAGATGTGACGGGCGCGAGAGCCATCAAGGGCTTCAATACACCGACGGCTCCCCCTCCGGCCGCGTCTTGAAGCGCTTGTGCACCCAGTAGTACTGCTCGGGCATGGTGTCGATCCAGGCCTGCAGCTCGGCGTTCATGCGCGCGGTGTCGGCGGCCACGTCGTTGCCGGGGTAGTCTTGCCAGGCCGGGTGCACGCGCACTTCGTAGCCATCGGGTGTCAGGCGCGTGACGACGGGCACCACGCGGGCGCCGCCCAGCTTGGCAAAGCGCGGCAGCGAGGGCACGGTGGCGGTGGGGATGCCGAAGAAGGGCACGAAGATCGACTCCTGCGGGCCCAGGTCCATGTCGGGCAGCAGGTACAGCATCTTGCCCTCGCGCAGCGCGCGCACGATGGGCTTGAGGCCGTCCTGGCGCGACAGCAGCGTGGCCTGGCCAAAGCGCAGGCGGCCGGCGCGCATCCAGGCGTCGACGGCGGCGCTGCTCTGGGTCGAATAGATGGTGCAGGCGGGCCGCTCGATCTGGTCCATGACAGCGCTGCCGCCGGCGTCCATGCCGTAGAAGTGCGGGGCGAACATGACCACGGCGCCGGGGCGCGTGAGGTCTTCGGTGGCGCCGGTGATGCGCAGGCGCCGGCGCACCACGGCGGGCGGGGCGTGCCACAGCCAGGCGCGGTCCAACAAGGCCTGACTGAACAGCACGAAGCTGCGCCGGGCCACGTCCTGCAAGCGCGCCTCGCTCCAATCCGGATAGCACAGGCGCAGGTTGACGTGCGCGATGTGGCGGCGCTTGCGCGCCAGCGCGTACAGCAGGCGGCCCACGCCGGCGCCCAGCGCGCGCAGCACGGGCAGGGGCAGGCGCGCCAGCTGCCGCATGAAGAACATCAGCGCGGCGGTGGTCATGAGGCGACCTTTCGCGGCGTCTTGTAGCGGCCGTAGCCCCACAGGTATTGGCCGGGGTTTTGGGCGATGAGCTGCTCCATGGCGCGGTTGATCTGGGCAACGGCGGTGTCGAGGTCGTTGCTGAGAGCTTCGGGAAAGGGCTGCAGGTGGATGCAGTAGCCGCGCGCGCGCGGCAGGCGCTCGCCCCAGGCCAAGAGCGGCGTGGCGCCGGTCTGCTGCAGCAGGCGCGCGGCCAGGGTCATGGTGTAGGCCGGCTGGCCGAAAAACGGCGCCCACAGGCCCTGGCCCTCGGGCGGCACCTGGTCGGGCAGCAGGCCCACGGCCTGGCCGGCGCGCAGCGCGCGGATCATCTGGCGCACGCCGGTCAGCGTGGTGGGTGCCGTTTCCAGGCCCTCGCGTTGGCGGGCCGTGGCCAGCACCTGGGCCAGCGCGGCCTGGCGCGCCGGGCGGTACAGCACGGTGATGGGCCCGTGCGTGGCGCCGAAGCGCAGGGCCGCGCCCTGGGCGGTGATCTCGAAGCAGCCCATGTGCGGCGTCAGGTAGACGATGCCGCGGCCGGCGGCGTAGGCGGCCTCGATCAGTTCGGGGCCGTCCCACTGCACCGGCACGGGCGCGCCGAACCACAGGCGCGGGGTTTCCAGTGCCATGCGTCCGGCGTGGGCGACCGCGGCGCGCACCTGGGCAAAGCGGTAGCCGGCGCGGGCCGAGTTTTGGGCAAAGCGGCGCCGGTAGGTGGGCGAGGCCAGCCAGGTCAGCCAGCCCAGCAGCGCGCCCAGGGCGTGCAGCAGGCCCAAAGGCCACTTCGACGCAAGGCGATACAAGGCCAGCATGGGAAAGGACTAAAATTGCGGGGTCGCTGAGTTATGGAACTACTTGCAGGGCGACGTTAAACAACTCTGCTAAAGCGTTCGCCAGAGCTCCAACCGGTTTGGCAACGCAGGTGTTCAAACGACTGGAGTTTATTCAATGGATCTGGCCAACAGCTTTCTCTTCACCTCCGAGTCCGTGTCCGAGGGCCATCCGGACAAGGTGGCGGACCAAATCTCCGACGCGATTCTCGACGCCATTTATGAGCAGGACCCGCGCTCGCGCGTGGCCGCCGAGACGCTGACCAACACCGGCTTGGTCGTGCTGGCCGGCGAGATCACCACCAACGCCCACGTCGACTACATCCAGGTGGCGCGCGACACCATCCAGCGCATCGGCTACGACAACACCGACTACGGCATCGATTACAAGGGCTGCGCGGTGCTGGTGGCCTACGACAAGCAGAGCAACGACATCGCCCAGGGCGTGGATCACGCCAGCGACGACCACCTGAACACCGGCGCGGGCGATCAGGGTCTGATGTTCGGCTATGCCTGCGACGAGACCGACACCCTGATGCCGGCGCCCATTTACTACGCGCACCGCCTGGTCGAGCGCCAGGCGCAGCTGCGCAAGAGCGGCGCGCTGCCCTTTTTGCGCCCCGACGCCAAGAGCCAGGTGACGATGCGCTATCAGGATGGCAAGCCGCACAGCATCGACACCGTGGTGCTGTCCACCCAGCACAGCCCCGACCAGAGCGAAAGCGCCACCAAGATGAAGGCCAGCTTCATCGAGGCGGTGGTGGAGCAGATCATCAAGCCCGTGCTGCCCAAGGAGTGGCTCAGGCAGACGCGCTACCTGGTCAATCCCACCGGCCGCTTCGTCGTCGGCGGCCCGCAGGGCGACTGCGGCCTCACCGGGCGCAAGATCATCGTCGACACCTACGGCGGCGCCTGCCCGCACGGCGGCGGCGCCTTCAGCGGCAAGGACCCGACCAAGGTGGACCGCAGCGCCGCCTACGCCGCGCGCTACGTGGCCAAGAACATCGTCGCCGCCGGCCTGGCGCGCCAGTGCCAGATCCAGGTGGCCTACGCCATCGGCGTGGCCGAGCCGATGAACATCACCGTCTACACCGAAGGCACGGGCGTGATCCCCGACGCCGAGATCGCCAAGCTGGTGCGCGCGCATTTCGACCTGCGCCCCAAGGGCATCATCCAGATGCTGGACCTGCTGCGCCCGATCTACCGCAAGACCGCCGCCTACGGCCACTTCGGCCGCGACGAGCCCGAGTTTTCGTGGGAGAAGACCGACAAGGCCGCCGCGCTGCGCGAGGCGGCGGGTTTGAAGGAGCCCGCGCTGGCGTAAGGCACGGCGCTTGAACGACAACCGCAGGCAGCCCCTGCGGTTTTTTTACGCCGCGAACACCCGCCGCGCGCCCATGTAGCGCGCCGCGAAATAGCGGTTGTCCAGGCTGACCTTGCGCACCGTGCCGCCGGTGGACGGCGCGTGCACGAACTGCTCGCCGCCCACGTACAGGCCCATGTGCGAAAACGGCGCGCCGGTGTTGAAGAACACCAGGTCGCCGCGCTGCATTTGCTCATCGGGCACCGGCACGCTGGCGGCCGCCCATTGCGCGGTGCTGCGCGGCAGGCGGTTTTCGCCGCTGACCTGGCGGATCACGTACTGGATCAGGCCGCTGCAGTCGAAGCCGCCGCGCGGCGTGTTGCCGCCGTAGGTGTAGGGCGTGTTGACCAGCAGCATGGCCTGCGCGACGGCGGCCTCGCGCTCGGCCGGGTCCAGGTCGAGCGGGGGCTTGGTGGGTGCCATGGGCTCGGTCGGCGCGCGTCGGCCCGGGCCGCCGACCGCCACGGGCGCGCGCGGCGCCGGCGCGCTGGCGCAACCGGCCAGCAGCGCGGCCAGGCCGAGCGCCAAGGCCGTGCGCCGGTCAAGGAAAGGGTCCTGGTTTGGTGGCATTTTTGGGCTCCAGCGCGCGTCCGACAAGCGCGGCAAGCTATATTCTAGATAGCACGCCGGATTTGTCCAGTGCGCGGCGCTCAACTTGCCGCGCGGCGCGCACGCAGGCGCGACACCATCAGCGCCAGGATCGCCAGGTTGAAGCCCAGCACCAGCGCCGCCGCCCAGCCGGGCCGATGCAGCAGGTGCGACAGCTCGAAGGGCAGGTAGATGCCGGTGCTGAGGGCCGCCAGCCACTCGGCCCAGGGGCGGTCGTGCCACAGGCCCCAGCCCTCGGCCAGCCGCAGCGCGGCGTAGACCAGCGCGACCGAGATGACCTGTCCGGGGTGCACCTGCTGCAGGTGATCCGACCAGCCGACGATCAGCGCCGGCAGGTGCGATTGCGGGTCCAGGTGCAGGCGCCCCACCAGCGCCACGGCCAGCTCGTGCAGGCCGTCCCGCTGCAGCGCGCCGAAGCCGAAGGCCAGCGCCAGCGCCGTCAGGCCCTTGAGCCCTTCGAGCGCCGCCACGGCGTGGACGGAGCGGTCGAGCAGGCGCGGGCGGGCAGTGGGCATGCGCAAAGGATCGCGCGGGGCAGTGGCGTTGTTCAGCCGCGCAGGCGCGTGCCTTGCAGCGACGGTGCGTGCAGCGGCGCGGCCGGGCTGCCGGCGCGCACGGGGCCGAAGCGGCCGGCGTTCCAGTCGTCCAGCGCGGCCTGCATCTCGTCCTGCGTGCGGGCGACGAAGTTCCACCAGATCAGCACGTCCTCGCCCATCGGCGCGCCGCCCACCAGCAGCAACTGAGCGGCGGCGTCGCACTGCACGGCCAGCTGCTCGCCGCCGGGCGCGAAGTACAGCCACTCGCCCGGCGCCAGCGCCGCGCCGCCCACGCTGGCCGCGCCGCGCAGCACCACGGCGGCGTATTCGAAGTCGGCCTGCAGCGGCAACTCGGCGCGCGCCGCGCCGGCGGCGCTCAGGTCGATGCCGACCAGCGGGGAATAGACGGTGGCGGGCGAGGTGTGGCCCAGCGCGCTGCCGGCCAGCACCGTGGCGCGAAAGCCACCGACGTCGACCACCGGCAGATCGGGGTGGTTTTGAAACGCCGGCGCGCGCCGCCGCTCGCCCTCGGGCAGGGCGATCCACAGCTGCGCCGCATGCTGGCGCACGCCGTCCAGCGCCGAATCCTCCGAATGCGCGATGCCGCGCCCGGCCGTCATCAGGTTGACCTGGCCGGGGCGGATGAGCTGCTCGTTGCCCAGCGAGTCGCGGTGCACCACCTCGCCCTCGATCATCCAGGTGAAGGTCTGCAGCCCGATGTGCGGGTGCGCGCCCACGTGCATGCCCTTGCCGGGCGCGAACTGCGCCGGCCCCAAGTGGTCGAGAAAGCACCAGGCGCCCACCGTGCGCCGCGCGCGATGCGGCAGGGCGCGCGTGACGGGGGTGTCTTCGCCGATGACGGAGACGCGCGAGCTGTAGCGCTGGGGGGCGGGGGCTGGGGTCATGGGGGCTCCGGGTGGTCAGCGGACAGCGTAGCGCCAATCGGCGGGCCGTGCCCGCCGGTCGCTTCAGCCTCAGGCGGCCGCGGCGGCGATGGCCTCGTCGGCATCGCGCCGGCGCGCGGCGCGCGTGGCCTGACCCCACCACGCCAGCTCGTCCAGCATGGCGCCGGCGGCGGGCAGCAGGTTGGCCTCGATCTCGGGCAGGGTCTTGGCGCCCTGGTACAGCGCGTAGAAGTCGCCACCGGCGATATGCACCGCCGTGCGCACCGGCACCATCTGCAGCTCGACCGCCACGTTGCGCGCGTGCTCGACGGCGCGCGCGCCGCCCACGCCGCCGTAGCCGGCAAAGCCGATCGGCTTGCGGCCCCATTCGACGTAGGCCTGGTCGAAGGCGTTCTTCAGCGCGCCGCTCATCGAGTGGTTGTATTCGCCCACCGTCACCAGGTAGCCGTCGAACTCGCCGATCTTCTCCTGCCAGGCACTGGCGCGCGCGTCCTCGCTGGGCATCCACAGGTTGGAGGCCTTTTCGTCGAACAGCGGCAGGTCGAAGGCCTTCAGGTCGACCAGCTCGACGTTCATGTCCGCGCGCTGGCTGGCCACGCCGTGCAGCCACTGGGCCACCTTGGGGGCCAGGCGCGCCTGGCGCGTGCTGCCGATGATGAGGGCGATGTTGAGTTTGTCTTTCAAGGGGTTCTCCTGATGGTGAGGGTTGTTGAATCGTTGGTTGAAACAGCCGGACGCAGAGGACGCAAAGAACACGCAAAGGACGCAAAAGAATCCAGAAATACAAGGTAAATCTCGTTTTGGCCCTTTTCTGAAAGGCGCTGATCGCTATTGTTCAAGGAGCAATTTGATCGGTGTTTTTTTTGCGTTCTCTGCGAATCTTTTGCGTCCTCTGCGTTCGGCTGTTTTTCGACAGCGCATCCGCAGCGCGTCGGCGATCAATGGGCGGCGGTGAAGCGCCCGCTGTTGAAGTCGTCGATGGCCTCGTTGATCTGCTGCGCGCTGTTCATCACGAACGGCCCGTAGCCCACCACCGGCTCGTCGATCGGCTCGCCCGCCAGCAGCAGCAGCTTGGCGTCGGCGTTGGCCTCGATGCCGACGGCCGAGCCGGCGTTGGACAGCGTGGCCGTGTCGGTGGCGCGCAGCACGGCCTCACCGTTGATCTGCACCGTGCCGGCCAGCACCACCACCAGCGTGCTCCAGCCCTCGGGCTGCGGCAGCTCGATCGTGTGGCCGGCGCCCAGGCGCAGGTCCAGCACGTTCATCGGCGTGAAGGTGCGCGCCGGGCCCTTGGCCGTGCCGTAGGCACCGGCGATCACGCGCACCTGGCCCGCGCCATCGGGCAAGGCCACGGCCGGGATCTGCGCATCGGTGATGCCCTGATAGTGCGCCGGCGTCATCTTGTCCTTGGCGGGCAGGTTGACCCACAGCTGCACCATCTCGAACGGGCCGCCGCGCGCGGCAAAGCCGGCGGAGTGGAACTCCTCGTGGATGATGCCGCCGCCGGCGGTCATCCATTGCACGTCGCCGGTGCCGATCACGCCGCCGGCGCCGGTCGAGTCGCGGTGCTCGACCTCGCCGTCGTAGACGATGGTCACGGTCTCGAAGCCGCGGTGCGGGTGGCTGCCCACGCCGCGCCGCTGCGTGGTGGGCGAAAAGCTGGTCGGCGCCGCGTAGTCCAGCATCAGGAACGGGCTGCGCTCGGCCACGCCTTCGCCGCTGTAGCCAAACAGGCCATGCACCGGGAAGCCGTCGCCCACCCAGTGGCGCCCAGGGGCGCGGCGGGTGGACAGCACGCTTTTGCGGGTCAGGGTCAGGGTGTCGCTCATGTTCAGTCTCCAATCGGGCGCCAGCCATGTGCCAGCGCGATGATTGAATGCTAATCTCGGTGCAATCAAAGATAAACAGGCCTATATTGCTTTCAGTGTTTCAATATCGAAACGATGAACGCGCCCACCACCCCCAAGCTCGATGATCTGGCCCTGTTTGCCCTGGTGGCCGAGCACGGCGGCTTTGCCGCCGCCGAGCGCGCCAGCGACATTCCCAAGTCGCGCTTGAGCCGCCGCCTGACCGCGCTGGAGGCGCAACTGGGCACGCGCCTGATCCAGCGCAGCACGCGCCGCTTCGCCGTCACCGAGGTCGGCCAGCAGGTGCTGCGGCACGCGCGCGCCATGCTGGACGAGGCCGCCGCCGCGCAGGCGCTGGCCGACGAGTCCAGCGGCGCGCCGCGCGGCGCCGTGCGCCTGGCCTGCCCGCCGGCGCTGCTGCACAGCGTGGTCGGCCCCATGCTGGCGGCCTACCTCAACCAGTGGCCGCAGGTGCAGCTGCAGGTGCAGGCCAGCAACCGCAACGTCGACGTGTGGCACGACGGGGTGGATTTGGCCCTGCGCGTGCGCGGGCCCGACGCGGTGCTGGCGCAGGACGAGGTGGTGCGGCCGCTGGCGCTGAGCGAGCACCTGCTGCTGGCCGCGCCGCAGATGCTGCTGAACGCGCCGCCGCCGGCCGTGCCCGCCGACTTGGCCGCGCTGCCCACCCTGGGTCTGGGCAATTCGCCCGAGGAGCAGCGCTGGCGTCTGCGCGGCCCGCAGGGCCAGTGGGTGGAGCACCATCACCAGCCGCGCTTGGTGGTGGACGACACGGGCACCTTGCTGGACGCGGCGCTGGCGGGCGTCGGCTGCGCCGTGCTGCCGCGCCTGATGGCGCACCCTAGCCTGCAAAGCGGCGCCCTGCAGCCGCTGTTGCCCGGCTGGAGCGCGCCGCCCGGCGTGGTGCAGGTGGCTTACGCCAGCCGCCAGGGCATGCGCGCGGCCGTGCGCCAGCTGATCGAGGCCCTGGCCGCCGGCTTTGCGCGGCTGATCGAGGAGGGGCGCTGCCTGTCGGCGCCGCTGTCGCGCTAAAACCCCTGTATGCGCAAAACGTTGTACTCCATGCTGCGCTCGGTGGCCGAAGCGGCCATCCAGACGGTCAGTTCAAAGGGCTTGACCCTGTTCTGGGTCAATGCGCCGAGGGTGGCTTCACCTTCAACGTTCCAGACGCAGATCTGCTTGTCGACCGCGTGGTCCTGCATCAGGGCAAAGGCCAGCGCCGGATGCAGATGGGCGTCGTGGTCGGTGTGAAACAGCTCGGCCACCGACGTCGGGGGTGAGTCATGCTCGTGTTCCGCCTCATGCGTGGATGACGCGGCAGCGGCTGCCGCGCGCAACTGGGACTGAATCGGTGCGACGAAAGCGTCGGCTGGCACCCTGCGAACCGTCCACGTGCTGCTGGTGGATGGCGTCCCGGGCGGCTGCACCGTGGCCATCACCTCTTGCAGATGGCGGCGTACCTCGGTGTCGTTGCAGTGCTCGGCCGCCAGCCGCGCCAGCTTGGCCAGCGTTTGCTGAAGGCTCAGCGCTTGAGCTGAGCGGGTGTAAATCGCACGAACATCGGGGTCGTCGGCCAGTCGGTAGCGGGACGCCTTGGTCAGTACCTCCTGGTGCAGCCCGGCGGCCTGAAGTCGCTGCAGCTCGGCCAACAGCACGGGCTTGTTGGCTTGCAACTCGGCCTTGAGTTGCGCCGTTTCTTGGGACAGTTGCTGTTGCCGCGCGGCTTGCTCGCTGCGCAGCACGTAGGCGTTGTACACGCGCGATAGCGCCGGCCAGCCACCGATCACAAGGGCGATGACGGCGGCAGAAAAAAGCAGGGTCGATCGGCGCATGGGACTTCTTCGGCAGCAAAAAACAAACCCTCCAAGGCGGAGGGTTTGCGTCAAAGCATGGTCCGCGTCAACCGCGACGACGCCGCAGGCTGACCGCTCCAGCCCCGGCAAGCAGCAGGCCCAAGGCCATGAACGACAGTTCGCCCAGCGTCGGCACGGGGGCGACGGCACCGCCGCCGCCGGGCGGTATGGCCCGCGATCCAAAGCCATCAAGGTAGGCATATCCGTAGTGGCCGCCTTGAGCGCAACCGGCCGCCAGGAGATAGACCTCGATGGTGTCGCCCAAGTCGGCGTCCGGCACCACCACGTCGGCCTGTTTCCAGTTCAGGTAGAGGACGCCGGGGTTGCCGGGAACTGGCTGAAATGCCGTACCGGTCTGGCCGGCAAAGGAGAAGTCCTCATACAGATCCGTGCCCTTGGTGATGTTGCGGACCCGCAGGTAAAAGAAAGGCTGCTGCGCTGCAGTATGCCCCGGGTCTTCCAACACGACGGCGTAGGAAAAACGCACATGCAGTTTGTTGTCGCCGGGGTCGCGGTCAGCCGCGGTGATGGCGTCCTGCTGGGAAATGAGGTTGGTGTTGTAGTTCGGCGTGGTGTCGCCCACGCGGGCGGAATGTGCGCCGGCGAAAGGGATCGGCGTGATGGGCGCGGTCGCCAGCTCGGTGTAGCCGCTGCCGACCACGGCCCCAGTGAAAGTGCCGCCGGCCCCCAGATTGATGCTGGCACCCGTGAAGGGTTGCGCCCCCGTCAAGCCGCCCAGGTTGTTCAGCCCCGTGCCCTGGGTCCAGCCCGTGAAGTCACCGGACTCGAAGCCGCCATTGGTAAAAATCGCCATGGCTGGCAACGAGGCTGCCAGCAGCGCGCCGCAAACAGTCGTGCGCAAAAAACGAATCATGACCTGCCTCCTTGGAAATAGCCATGATTATCGTGTATGAATTGCTTTTGTGCTAGTAGACCGTTTGCGCTATGCGGTTTGGTGCAATGACTACATTGGTTTGCAAAACGAGACCGAATCAGGCGATCGCGGCCAGCGGCTTGGGGTGGGCCACCGATATTTCGCCCTCTTGCATCGCCTCGGCCGCCCGCACCACGTCGCCGATTACCAGGATGGCGGGCGAGCCCATGCCCAGGCGCTGGACCTCGCCCGCCAGCGTGCGCAGGGTGGCGACGTGGCGCCTGCTGTGCGGCGTGCAGCCGTTTTGCAGCACGGCGGCGGGGGTGGCGCCGGCCAGGCCGCCGGCCAGCAGCGCGGCCGTGATGTCGGCGCAGTGGGTCACGCCCATGTAGATCACCAGCGTGATGCCGCCGCGCGCCGTTTGCGCCAGTTGCGCCCAGTCGGGGCCGGTGTGGCCGGGCTGCGCGTGGCCGGTGACCAGCAGCACGCCCTGCGCCCAGCGCCGGTCGGTGACGGGGATGCCCGCTTCGGCTGGCGCGGCGATGCCGGCGGTGATGCCGGGCACCACCGTGTGCGGCACGCCGGCGGCGCGCAGCGCGGCCACTTCCTCGCCGCCGCGACCGAAGACGCAGGGGTCGCCCCCCTTCAGGCGCACCACGCGTTCGCCGCGCAGCGCCTCGGCCACCAGCATGGCCTCGATGAAGCCCTGCTGCGTGCTGACGGCGCCGCCACGCTTGCCGCAGTGCACGATGCGCGCGCTCTGGCGCACGTAGCGCAGCACGCCGGCGGCCACCAGGTCGTCGACCAGCACCACGGTGGCCTGGCGCAGCGCACGGATGGCGCGCAGCGTCAGCAGTTCGGGGTCGCCCGGGCCGGCGCCGACCAGGGTGACGTGGCCCCTTCGATCGTGCGTCATGCAAACACCGGCGTTTCGACCCCCAGCACCTTGTGCAGCTTGGGGCTGGTGGTGGTGTACTGCAGGTGGATGCGGCCCTTGTCGGGGAACACGATGGCGGCGGCGGCAAACGCGGCCAGCGCGCATTCGTGAAAGCCCGACAGGATCAGTTTCTTCTTGCCGGGGTAGGTGTTGATGTCGCCCACCGCGAAGATGCCCGGCACGCTGGTGGCGAACCTCTCGGTGTCCACCACCAGTTGCTTGCGCTCGATCTGCAGGTTCCATTCGGCAATCGGGCCCAGCTTGGGGCTGAGGCCGAAGAACACCAGCAGCGCGTCCAGCGGCACCACGCGCGTCACGCCGTCGCCGCCGGTCACCTTGGCGGCGACGAGTTGGCCATCGCGTTCGTCGTAGCCCGTGACCTGACCGACCATGAATTGCATCTGCTGCGCCTCGCACAGCTGCTGCATGCGCGCCACGCTGGCGGGCGCGGCGCGAAAGCCGTCGCGGCGGTGCAGCAGGATCACGCTTTCAGCCTGGTGCGGGCCCGCGCTGGCGAAGTTCAGCGCCCAGTCCAGCGCCGAGTCGCCGCCGCCAGCAATGATCAGGTTCTTGCCGGCGAAGTCGGCCGGGTTGCGCACGCGGTGAAACAGCTGCCGGCCCTCGAAGGCGGCCAGCCCGTCCAGCCGGATCGAGCGCGGCTCGAACGCGCCCACGCCGGCGGCGATGAACACGGTGCGCGCCACGAAGCGCGTGCCGGCGCTGGTCTCGACCGCGAAGCGCCCGTCGTCCTGCTCGCGCAGCACGCTCACCGTCTGTCCCAGGTGAAAGCTGGCGCCGAAGGGTTCGATCTGCTTGAGCAGCGCGTCGGTCAGCTGCTGGCCGGTGCACACCGGAATGGCCGGAATGTCGTAGATCGGCTTGTCGGGGTACAGCTCGATCGGCTGGCCGCCGGGCTGGGGCAGCGAGTCGATGACGTGGGCCTTGATCTCCAGCAGGCCCAGCTCGAACACCTGGAACAGCCCCACCGGGCCGGCGCCGATGATCAGGGCGTCGGTCTCGATCGGGCCGGCGTGCGTGTGGGCGGTGGCGATGACGGCGGGGTTGGCTTGCGGTTCCATGGGATTCCTTGGGGTGTTCGTGGGCGGCGCGGGTTCAGCGCGCCAGTTCGGCCAGCTTGCCGGCCTTGTCTTTCCAGTCCTCGGCGTCGGGCAGGGCGTCCTTGCGCCGGCTGATGACGGGCCAGCCCAGCTGCACCAGCTCGGCGTTCAGCGCCAGCATGTGCCGCTGGTCCTTGGGCAGGTCTTCCTCGGCAAAGATGGCGTTGACCGGGCACTCGGGGATGCAGACGGCGCAGTCGATGCACTCGTCGGGGTCGATGGTGAGGAAGTTGGCGCCCTCGTGAAAGCAGTCGACGGGGCACACCTCGACGCAGTCGGTGTATTTGCAGCGGATGCAGGCTTCGGAAACAACGTGGGTCATGGGTACAGCAAATTGGATGAATTCAGCGGACGAGCACGGCGGCCGCGGTGCGGTGCGTGGCGGTGTCGACCAGCACCAGCGCGCCCAGCGCGCGCGAAGCGGTGTAGGGCCGCACGGCCAGGGGCTCCTGCAGCGCCAGCGTGACGTGGCCGATGGCGTTGGGCGCCAGCTCGCTGGCCTCTTCCTCGGCCAGGGTGTCGACGTTGAGGCGATGCGCGATGTGGGTGACGCGCGCCTTGACCCAGCGGTGGCCGTGCAGCGCCCAGTACACGCGCTGGGCGGTCAGCGGCTCGTCGTCCAGCCAGGCGACGGTGGCCTCGATCTCGCGCGCGGGCGGGTGCGCGCCCGGCGCCAGCAGCCAGTCGCCGCGCGAGATGTCGAGCTCGCGGTCCAGCACCAGGCCGACGCTGGCGCCGGCGCGCCCGCTGCCGCCCTGGCGCACGTGGTCCAGCACCTGCATCACGGTGGCGCTTTGGCCGCCGGGCAGCACCGTCACGGCCTGGCCCGGCGCCACCGCGCCGGCGGCCACGCGGCCCCAGAACACGCGCCGGCCCTGGGCGATCTCGGTCTGCGCGCTGGGCTTTTCCACCCACTGCACCGGCAGGGCGAAGGGCTCGTCCACCGGTGCCGCGGCGACGGGCAGGTCTTCCAGCAGCGCCAGCAGGCTGGGGCCGCGATAGTCGCACCAGTCGGCGCGCGGTTCGACCACGTTCCAGCCCTGCAGGGCCGAGATCGGCACGATGGCGCGCACGGCCAGCCCGGCCTCCTGCGCGAAGGCCTGCAGGGCGGCGCGGATGCGCGCGAAGGCGCTGGCGGCGTCGGGCACCGCGTCCAGCTTGTTGACGGCGAACACCAGCGAGGGCACGCGCAGCAGCGCGGCCAGCAGGGCGTGGCGGCGCGTTTGCGCCAGCAGAGCGATGTCGGCCGCCGCCACGTCGAGCTTGGTGGCGTCCACCAGAACCACGGCGGCGTCGGCGCCCGAGGCGGCGGTGACCATGTTGCGCGTGTACTGCTCGTGGCCGGGCGCGTCGCCGATGATGAACTTGCGCCGCGCGGTGGCGAAGTAGCGCCAGGCCACGTCGATGGTGATGCCCTGTTCGCGCTCGGCCGCCAGGCCGTCGGTCAGCAGCGCCAGGTCGGGCGCGCCGCCGCGCTGCACCCCCGCCAGCTGGTCCTGCAGCACCGAGCGGCTGTCCACCAGCAGGCGACCGATGAGCGTGCTCTTGCCGTCGTCCACGCTGCCGCAGGTGATGAAGCGCAGCGCGGATTCGGAATCAAATTGGCTTGTGACGCTTGCTGGATCAGCGCGAGAAGCTATCAATGTGGTAGTTGTCATGATGTATGAAGAAAAACAGCCGAACGCAGAGGACGCAAAAATCACGCAGAGGACGCAAAAAAATCAATTCAGTCTTTGGGTTTCTTTTGCGCTCTTTGCGATTCCTTTGCGTCCTCTGCGTTCGGTTTTCCGGCGCTTAGAAATAGCCTTCCTTCTTGCGCTTTTCCATCGAGGCGTCCGAGGTCTTGTCGTCCATGCGCGTGGCGCCGCGCTCGCTCACCTCGGCGGCCAGGGTCTCGATCACGATCTCGGCCGCACTGGCGGCGGCGCTTTCGACCGGGCAGGTGCAGGTGATGTCGCCCACGGTGCGAAAGCGCACGGTGCGCGTCTCGCTGCGCTCGCCGGGCTTGAGCGGGGTGAGCGGCGTGACCGGCACCAGCAGGCCCCGGCGCTCGACCACCTCGCGCCGGTGCGCGTAGTACAGCGCCGGCAGCGCCACGTGCTCGCGCGCGATGTATTGCCACACGTCCAGCTCGGTCCAGTTGCTGATGGGGAAGACGCGAAAGTGCTCGCCCGGATGCAGCCGGGTGTTGAACAGGGTCCACAGCTCGGGGCGCTGGGCCTTGGGCTGCCACTGGCCGAAGCCGTCGCGGTGGCTGAAGATGCGCTCCTTGGCGCGCGCCTTTTCCTCGTCGCGGCGCGCGCCGCCGATCAGCGCGTCGAAGCGCAGCTCCTCGATCGCCTCCAGCAGCGTGACGGCCTGGTGCGGGTTGCGCGGCTCGTCGGGCCGGGCCAGGCGCACCGTGCCGCGCGCCATCGAGTCCTCGACGTGGCGCACGATCAGCTCGGCGCCCAGCTCCTGCGCGCGCCGGTCGCGAAAGGCCGTCACCTCGGGAAAGTTGTGGCCGGTGTCGATCATCAGCAGCGGAAACGGAATGCGCCCGGCGCCGAAGGCTTTTTCGGCACAGCGCAGCATCACCAGCGAATCCTTGCCGCCCGAAAACAGCAGCGCTGGGCGCTCGAAGGCGGCGGCCACCTCGCGCAGGATGAAGATGGTTTCTTCCTCCAGCGCGTCGAGGTGGCGGTTGCTCAGGCGGGTCAGGACGTGCGGGTCGACACGGGCGTTCATTTGTTTCTTTCGGTCAGTTTGGTTTTGGCTCCCTCGCCCCCTTGGGGGAGAGGGTGGGGGTGAGGGGGTGCACTGGCGCTGCGCATGGCGAGCCCACCCTCACCCCAGCCCTCTCCCGCCAGCGGGAGAGGGGGCTTTGACGTGCAAGCCGCATTCCTTCGCGCTCTCTTCTTCCCACCACCAGCGGCCGGCGCGGATGTCCTCGCCCGGGGTGATGGCGCGGGTGCAGGGCGCGCAGCCGATGCTGGGGTAGAACTGGTCGTGCAGCGGGTTGGTGTCCACGCCGTGCTCGGCCACGTAGTGCCACACGTCGCCCTGCGTCCAGTCGGCCAGCGGGTTGAACTTGACGCGCGCCTCGCTGCGGTCCACCGCCGGCACCTGGGCGCGCGCGTCCGACTGCTCGCGGCGCAGGCCGGTGATCCAGCCGGCCTTGCCCTCCAGCGCGCGCGCCAGCGGCTCCAGCTTGCGGATGGCGCAGCACTGCTGGCGCAGGTCGATGCTCTCGTAGATGGCGTCCTGCCCGTGCGCGCGGATGTAGTCGCGCACCGTCTCGGGCCGCGGGCGATAAACGTGCACCGGCGCGCGCGAGTGCGCCTGCAGGCGCTCGAGCAGGGCCAGGGTCTCGGTGTGCAGGCGGCCGGTGTCGAGCACGAAGATGGGAATGGGCAGGGCCAGCGCGTTGATGAGGTGGCTGATCACCATGTCTTCCACGCCCAGGCTGTTGGCCTGGGTCACTTCGCCCAGCTCGGCCGCTTCGCGCAGCAGCAGGCGGGCGTGCGCCAGCTTGCCGGCGTAGTCGGGCGAGGGCTTGGCGTACAGCTCGACGGCGGAGCTGGGGGCCTTCTTGCGCAGGGCGCTGATGCTTGCTCGCGCGTTCATGCCGCCTCCAGCAAGGCTTCGGCCTGCGCCAGGCGGGCGAACAGCGGGCGCGGCTCCAGCACGTCGCCCTGGTAGAAGTCGGCGAAGCGATCGAACTGGCGCTGCGCGGCCGAGGCGTCGACCCCCGGCGCCAGCACGGCGCTGGAAAAGCCGCTGCGCTGCATGTGCACCAGCTGGTCGATCAGCACGTCGCCGGTGGCGCGGATGTCGCCCGCGAACTGGTAGCGCCGGCGCAGCAGCACGGCCTGGGTGTAGGCGCGGCCGTCGGTGAACTTGGGAAAGTGCAGCTCGACGCGCTGCACGCCCTGCAGCGCGCCGCCGGCCACCAGCTCGGCCAGCTCGGCGTCGTTGGCGATGGGCAGCACGGTGGCTTGGGCCTGGTCGGCCGTCGCGTGGTCGTGGGCAATGATTTGCATGGCGGGCTTTCAGATCAAAAGGGCTTCGGGCTTGGGGTGGCGCGCGCCGTTGGCGGCCTGCTTGAAGGGCTCGTGGCCGATGCGGCGCAGCGCGTCGATGAACAGCTCACCCGGCTGGCGCAGCGCGCGGAAGCTGTCGAGCAGCGCCTCGATCACGTCGGGCACCTCGGCGGCAGAGAACGAGGGGCCGACCACCTTGCCGCCGATGGCCGGGCCGGACAGCCGGGTGCCGTCGGCCCCGCCCAGCGTGACCTGATACCACTCCTTGCCGTCCTTGTCGACGCCCAGGATGCCGATGTGACCGCTGTGGTGGTGGCCGCAGCTGTTGATGCAGCCGCTCATGTGGATGTCGATGGGGCCGAGGTCGAACAGCTCGTCCAGGTCCTGGTAGCGTTCGGTCAGCGCGGCGGCGATGTGCAGCGAGCGCGCATTGGCCAGCGAGCAGAAGTCGCCGCCGGGGCAGGAGATCATGTCGGTCAAGAGGCCGATGTTGGGCTGCGCCAGGCCCAGCTGGCGCGCGGCCTCGTACAGCGCCGGCAGGTCGGCGGCGAACACCCAGGGCAGCAGCAGGTTCTGCTCGTGCGTCAGGCGCGCCTCGCCGGCCGAAAAGTCCTCGGCCAGTCGCGCCAGCGCCTCCAGCGTGTCGCCATCGGCATCGCCGGGGTTGAAACCCACGCGCTTGAACGACAGGGTGACGGTCTTCATGCCCGCCAGCCGGTGGCCGCGCACGTTCTGCTTGAGCCAGCGCTGATACAGCTGGCCCTGCGGATCGACGCGGCTGGGGCGGCCC
>OFTX01000280.1_pt1 | contig 29996 bp, 28 predicted proteins | sample 1775051 | NCBI WGS metagenome assembly OFTX01 (sample SAMN08195772, study PRJEB24354) | sludge metagenome | isolation source: sludge from phenol fed wastewater aerobic bioreactor A | place: India: Nagpur | collected 2016-09-15
CGGATTGAACCAGGCCATTTCTCTGGGTTACTTCTCTTTGGGCCAGCAAAGAGAAGTGACTCGGGCGCCGGCAGGCGTCCGAAACCGCCTTGTTCCTTGCGGAAGCGCGAGGGCAAAAGCCCCTCTCCCCCAACCCCTCTCCCACCAGTGGGAGAGGGGAAAAGCGCGCTGCGGCAGGCGAGCCAAGGCGCGGAATCCAATGGTTCTCGCGAGCACCCGTCCCGGAAAGAGAGGGGTGCAGATCACCGACGAGATATTCCGGAAAGCAGTGTGCTTGCACGGGCGTGACGCCTCTTGAAGTCAAAGATGGACCGGGACATCTTTGCCTCCGAATCAGCACAGACGCCCAGACGTCCAAACATTTCCGGCCGCACAAACGCCAACCCCCGCACAAGGCGGGGGTTGGCGCGGGTAACGCTTGGGTACGGCGGTCGCGGGCTTACTGCTCGCTGTCGGTGAATCCGATCTTGGTCAGGTTGTACTGCTTCGCGTCGGCCAGCACGGTAGCGACGTACTGGTAGGCGGTGGCATCGGCAGCCTTGATCTGGATTTCCGGCTGGTTGGTCTGCTGGGCGATCACCGCGAACTGCGCCTTGAGGCCCAGTTCGTCCACGGGGGTGTCGTTCCAGTAGAGCGCGCCGCTCTGGTCGATCTTGAGGTTGATCGGCTCGGGCGGGTTCAACGGCTGCTGCTGGTTCGGATTCGGCTGGGGCAGATCGATCTTGATCTTCTCCAGCGGAATCGGCGCGGTGACCATGAAGATGATCAGCAGCACCAGCATCACGTCGATCAGCGGCGTGATGTTGATGTCCGCCATCGGGCCCGACGAGGATTTGACGGAAAAGGCCATGCTGCTTACTCCTTCGCCGGCGCGGTGGTCATGAAGCCGACGTGCACCATGCCCTGGCCCTTGGCGTCGCTGATGACCTTGCGCACGGTCTTCCACTCGATCGCCTTGTCGGCGCGGATCTGCAGCTCCGGCTGCGGCGACTTCTGCGCGTTCACCGCGAACTGGGACTTCAGCTCCGCCTCGCCGATCTGGTGGTCCTGGAAGTACATCGTGCCGTCTTCCTTGATCGCCAGGTCCAGCGGCGGGGTTTCCGGCGCCTTCTCCTCGCTGCTCTTCGGATTTGCGGTCGGCACCGTGACGGTGATCGGGTGGGACATCAACGGCGCGGTGATCATGAAGATGATCAGCAGCACCAGCATCACGTCAGCCAGCGGCGTGACGTTGATTTCCGAAACCGGACCGCCGGTATTGCCTCCGACGCTCATTGCCATGGGTCAATCCCTCACTCGACGCGCGAGCCGGTCGCGAAGAAGTCGTGCAGGTCGTGCGCGAACTCGTCGAAACGGGCAAAGATGACGCGGTTCGACCGGTTGAAGAAGTTGAACGCGAGCAGGGCCGGGATCGCGGTGAACAGACCGATCGCGGTCATGATCAGCGCCTCGCCCACCGGGCCGGCCACCGCGCTCATCGAGGCGTTGCCGCTGGCGGCGATGCCGATCAGCGCGTGGTAGATGCCCCACACGGTACCGAGCAGACCGACGAACGGCGCCGCCGAACCCACCGTGGCGAGCAGGGTCTGGCCGCCTTCGAGGCGCAGGCTCTCGCGGGCCACGGCCTGGCGCAGCGCGCGGTCGACGAACTCGGAACGGCTCAGCGACTCCGCCAGGCCACCCTTGTTCGACTGCTGGTGGTGGGCCACCGCGGAGGCGGCGTCCAGCGCGATCTTCGAGAACGGTTCGCCCTTGGGCTGGTTTTCCAGCTCGCGGATCGCGTCCTGGGTGGACGGGTTGTTCCAGAAGCCGTTGATGACGCCGTCGGCGCGCCCCTTCACCAAGCCGTTGCGGATGGTGTTGGCGATGATGAAGTACCAGGACAGGAAGGACATCACCACCAGGGTGACGAACACCACCCAGCCCAGCCAGTCGAAGCCGTGGGCGAGGTTGGCGAAGCCCATCTGCTTCATGGCTTCGGCGTTGGAATTGCCAGCCACCTGGGCGGCGGCTTCGGTCGGTGCAGGAGTCTGTAGGAACATAACGCTACCCTTGGGAAGTCAAGCGTGAACTGTGGAGGCTGTAACGAGGATTACAGGTTGTTGAGGTTGAAGGTGACCGGCACGCGTGCGTAACCCTCCACCTTCTTGCCGTTCTTGATTTCGGGATTGAAGCGCCACCGCTGTGCCGCTTCGATCGCTGCGCGATCAAGCTCGTGGTATCCGCTGGACTTGTCGACCTTGATGTCCTTCGGCGCACCGTCGACACCCACCAGGATCAGCAGGACCACCGTGCCTTCATGGCGCTGGCGGATGGCCTGTGGCGGATACTTCGGCTGGATCCGGCTGTTGTAGCTGAGATCCGAACCGGCAGCGATGTCGGCCGGCGGCGCGGGCGGCGCCGGCGGGGCCGGCGGCGCGGCGGCCACCGCGTTGTTCGACTGCTCGGTCACCGGCGGCGGCGGGGCCGGCGGCGGCGGGGTCGGCGGCGGGATCACCTGCTGGATGATCTTCGGCGGCGGCTGCTTCGGCGGCTCCGGCGGCGGCGGCGGCGGCGGCGGCGGCGGCGGCGGCGGTTCGATGAAATTCACCTGCACGATCTGCTCTTTCTTCTCGTGCTTCTGGCTGGGTGGCGCCATCGGCGCGAGCAGGATCAGGAACGCGAAGGCATGCAGGCCGATGGCAAACGCCAACGCCAGTGTGCGCTTCCAACTGAATCCCTCGAGCTCGGTGTCTTCGGTACGTGAGGCCATCTGTGACTATCTGGAGCTGGGAACGGAGAAAGCGTCGCCGCCGACCCGGCAAGTCCCATCCGGCATATGGACGGGACGCACCGTAGGGGCTACGCAGGGGAGGTTTCAACGGTACAACAGCGTCTGACTTTTGTATAGCGCTCGCGGGGCGGGCGGATGGACGTCCATCCGTCCCGTGTTTCCTTGTCAGGCAATCACTTGCCCACGCCGGACTTGCGCAGCCAATCGTTGGCCTTGCTGGCGGTTTCCGGGTCCTTGGCGGCTTCCATCATCGCGGTGACCGCGCCGGCCTTGTCCTTCAACTGGCGCTCGGTCTCGGCCAGCACCATGTAGGCTTGGCCCTTGTGCTTGACGCCCTTGGCGAGGCCCTGCTTGAGGTACTTGCGCGCGTCGGAGAACTTCTGGTCCTGGAAGTAGACGCGGCCCAGCGCGACATCGAGCTCGCCGTCGCTGGCCAGCGCAGCGCCCTTCTGGTAGTAGCCGATCGCCTTGGCGTCGTTCTCGCCGATCACGGCGGCGTCGCCGGCCAGCTTGTAGTTGGCGGCGCTGGGCTTGATCGCGCCCTTGCTCTCGCCGTCGTCGAAGACGGCCAGCGCCTTGGCGCTGCCGCTCTTGGCGTCGCCGCCGTTCTGCGCCTGCAGCAGGTAGGCCTTGACCAGGTTGATCCAGTCGCCCTCGTCCTTCAGCGCGCCGTTCGCGCGGCCCTGCTCCAGCACCTTGACCGCGCCGGCGTAGTCCTGCTGCTGCAGCAGGATCGCGCTGGCGTTGTGCAGCATGCTGCTGTCGGTGGGGTTCTTCTGGTATTCGTCGACCGCCATCTTCGCGGCGTCGCCGCCCTTGCCGGATTCGGCGTAGCTGGCCATCAGGATCTGGTTCCAGGAATCCTGCGGCTTGTCGGTGAGCGACTTGGCCTTCTGGATCGCCGCGATCGCCTCCGGGTACTTCTCGAGGCGGTAGTAGTCCATGCCTTCCAGGCCGTAGGAGTCCGCCGTTTCCTTCTTGCCCTCGGCGCGCCACTTGGCGACGGTGTCCAGCGAGGCCTGGTACTGCTCGTCGGCGGCGTACATCTGGGCCAGTTCGTACATCAGCTGGAAGTAGGTGTCGTTCGGCATCACGCCGTTGTCGAGCGCGCGCTTCAGCAGCGGGATCGCGCCCTTCACGTCACCCGCGTTGTAGGCGACGTTGGCCAGGCCCTGCAGCGCGATCGCCTGCGCGTACTTGCTCTTGCTGCCGTCGACGATGGGCTGCAGCAGCTGCTCGGCCTTGGCCTTGTCGCCGGCGTTCACCGCGTCGAGGCCGGCGTTGAGCGCCTTCTGATCCTTCTCGCTGGTGAGGTCGAGCTTCGGCGCGACACGCGTGGTGTTCGGATACTGCACGGCCGGCTTCTCTTTCGACGCACCCGCCGCGTGGGCGGGCATGGGCGCCGCCGCGAAGGTGAACGCCAGCGCGGCGCCGGCCAGCATCGTGAACAGGGGCGTGTGCTTCATGGCGATCCTCAATGTCCGGGTTTTACGCAGTGCGTGATGCGCAGGGGATCGCTGAGACTACCTTGTGCGATGCGTGCGTGACAAGTTGCATTGCGGCAAGAAAGCCCTTGTCGGATCAATGACTTGCGTAAACCCACTCCATACGTGCGCGAATTGACCGACATTTCCTGCGCCACGCCGCGCGAATCGCACCGGAATCGCGGCGCCGCCCTGCGGCCACACCGTCGGCTGCTCCGCATCGCACATTAATGCATTAATACATTGATGCGCTTGCACACGCCGCCGTGCGGCAGGGCCGGGGCCCTGCCGCGCGGACATTCAGATGTCGAGGTTGGCGACCTTCAGCGCGTTCGCCTCGATGAAGTCGCGGCGCGGCTCCACCGCCTCGCCCATCAGCATCGAGAACATCTGGTCGGCGGCGAACGCATCCTCGATGCCGACCTGCAGCATGCGGCGGGTCTCCGGGTTCACCGTGGTCTCCCACAGCTGTTCCGGGTTCATTTCGCCCAGGCCCTTGAAGCGCTGGATGGTGCGACCCTTCTTCGCCTCGTCCAGCAGCCAGCTGCGCACCTGGGCGAAGCTGGCGACGCCGCGCGAGGCGCTGCCGCGACGCACGACCGCTTCGGGCTGGATCAAGCCGGCGAGCTGCTGGCTCACGTTGAGGATGGGGCGGAACTCGGCGCCGGCGAAGAACGGACGCGGCAGCAGCAAGGTGTGGCTGAGGCCGTGCTGGTCGCGCACCACTTCGATCGCGGCCGGATGCTCGCCCTCGGCGGGGCGCAACGCGAGACGGTAGCGCGGCTTGCCCAGGCCGCTGGCGGCAAGCTTGCCGGCCACGCCGTCCAGCCAGGCCTGCATGGCGGCGGCATCCGCCCACAGTTCGGGCGCGATCGGCGCGTGTTCCAGCAGCGCGGCGAGCACGCTGGTGTCGAAGCGGTGGCCGAGGCGCTCGATCTGGTCCAGCGCGGCCTGGTAGTCGCGCAGCAGCTTCTCCAGCCGCTCGCCGGTGATCGCCGGCGCGCTCGGGTCGGCCATCAGCTCGGCATTGTCCACCGCGCTGGAGATCAGGTAGGCGTTCAGCGCCGCGTCGTCCTTCAGGTACAGCTCCTGCTTGCCCTGCTTGAGCTTGTACAGCGGCGGCAGGCCGATGTAGACGTGGCCGCGCTCGATCAGCTCGGGCATCTGGCGGTAGAAGAAGGTGAGCAGCAGGGTGCGGATGTGCGAGCCGTCCACGTCCGCGTCGGTCATGATGACGATGCGGTGGTAGCGCAGCTTGTCGGGGTTGTAGTCCTCCTTGCCGATGCCGGTGCCCAGCGCGGTGATAAGGGTCCCGACCTCGGCGGAGGACAGCATCTTGTCGAAGCGCGCCTTCTCGACGTTGAGGATCTTGCCCTTCAGCGGCAGCACGGCCTGCGTCTTGCGGTTGCGGCCCTGCTTGGCCGAGCCACCGGCGGAGTCGCCCTCGACCAGGAACAGCTCGCACAGCGCCGGGTCCTTCTCCTGGCAGTCGGCGAGCTTGCCGGGCAGGCCGGCGATGTCCAGCGCGCCCTTGCGACGGGTCATCTCGCGGGCCTTGCGCGCGGCCTCGCGGGCGCGGGCGGCGTCCACCACCTTGCCGGCGATGGTCTTGGCCTCGTTCGGGTGCTCCAGCAGGAATTCGCCCAGCTTCTCGTTGACTGCCTGTTCCACCGCGGTCTTCACCTCGGAGGACACCAGCTTGTCCTTGGTCTGCGAGGAGAACTTCGGGTCGGGCACCTTCACCGACAACACCGCGATCAGGCCCTCGCGCATGTCGTCGCCGGACAGCGCCACCTTGGCGTTCTTCGCCAGGTTTTCCTTCTCGATGTAGCCCTGCAGCGAGCGGGTCAGCGCGGCGCGGAAGCCGGTCAAGTGGGTGCCGCCGTCGCGCTGCGGGATGTTGTTGGTGAAGCAGAACATCGTCTCGTTGTACGAGTCGGTCCACTGCATCGCCAGCTCGATGGTGATGCCTTCCTGCTGGGCGCTGAGGCTGATCACGTTCGGATGCAGCGGGGTCTTCAGCTGGGCCAGGTGCTGCACGAAGGACTTGATGCCGCCTTCGTAGGCGAAGCTGTCCTGCCGCCCTTCCCCGCGCTCGTCGATCAGTTCGATGCTGACACCGGAGTTCAGGAAGGCCAGCTCGCGCAGGCGCTTGGCCAGGATCTCGTAGTGGAATTCGGTCTGCGAGAAGGTCTGCGGGCTGGGCAGGAAGCGCACGATGGTGCCGCGCTTGCTCGACGGGCCGACTTCCTTCAGCGGATACAGCGGTTCGCCCAGCGAGTATTCCTGCTGGTATTCGTGGCCGTCGCGGTGGATCGTCAGCCACAGGTGGTCGCTGAGCGCGTTCACCACCGACACGCCCACGCCGTGCAGGCCGCCGGACACCTTGTAGGAGTTCGCGTCGAACTTGCCGCCCGCGTGCAGCACGGTCATCACCACCTCGGCGGTGGAACGGCCCTCTTCCGGATGGATGTCCACCGGGATGCCGCGGCCGTTGTCGCTGACGCTCACCGAGCCGTCGTCGAGGATGGTCACCACCACGTGGTCGCAGTAGCCCGCCAGCGCTTCGTCGATCGCGTTGTCGACCACCTCGAACACCATGTGGTGCAGGCCGGTACCGTCATCGGTGTCGCCGATGTACATGCCGGGGCGCTTGCGGACCGCTTCCAGGCCTTTCAGCACCTTGATGTTGCTGGAGTCGTAATGCGATTCGTTGGTCGGTTCGTTCATGCGGCTTCCGGTTCCTGGGAGTGCGGCAGATGCGGCGTGCAAGCCATTGAGCCGCAGTGCAATCTTTGATTATAGCAGGCGCGTCAGCCGGCCCTGTTCCACGTGGAACAGGCGGTGCGGCAGCCCGCGCAGCGGCGCCGGCAGCTCGGTGCCGGTCACCAGCACCTGCGCCCCGCTGCCGGCGAGCTGGGCGATCACCGCGGCCTGGTGCGCCTCGTCCAGTTCGGAGGCGAGGTCGTCGAGGCAGATGATCGGCCAGTCGCCGTGCTGTTCGGCGTACAGCCGCGCCTGCGCCAGCAGGCAGCCCAGCGCGGCGAGCTTTTCCTGCCCGCGCGACAGATGCTCGCGCTGGGGCGCGTGTTCGAAGGCCAGCGACCAGTCGGCGCGGTGTGCGCCGAGGCTGGTATGGCCGCGGGCGAGGTCGCGGCCACGCTGGGCTTCCAGTTGTTCGCGCAGCTCGCGTTCCTCGGCCCAGCCGCGGCGGTAGCGCAGTTCCGGCGCGCCGAGCTCCGGCAGCAAGGCGGCCACGCAGGTATGCAGGAGTGGCCGCAGGCGGGCCAGATAACTGCGGCGCTGATTGTCGATCCAGTCCGCCAGCGCGGCCAATTCGGTTTCCCACGGGGCGTACAAGGGCGAACCCGGTTCCGTGCCCGCGCGCAGCAGGCTGTTGCGCTGCTTCAGCGCGCGCTGGTAGCGGCGCCAGTTGTCCAGGAACGCGTGTTCCACGTGGAACACGCCCCAGTCGAGGAAGCGGCGGCGCTCCTCGGCGGCGCCAGCGATCAGTGCATGCGAGCCCGGCTCGAAGCAGGTCACCGCGCACTCGGCGATCAGTTCGCCCAGGCTGGCGCCCTCGCCTTCGAGGCGCGCTTCCCAACGCGAGGCCGCGCGGCCCAGGCCCAGCCGCAGCAGGCGATCCCCACCCTGGCGCAATTCGGCGAATACGGACAGCCGCGCCGCGCCCCGCGCCAGCAAGGCTTCGCGCGCCCCGCTGCGGAACGAGCGCGCATGCGAAAGCAGGAACACGGCTTCCAGCACGCTGGTCTTGCCGGCACCGTTCGCGCCCACGAAGACGTTGAGGCCGGGCGCGAGCGCCAACTCGACCTCGTGCAGGCAGCGCAGGTCCTGGATGCGCAGGCGTTCCAGCCTCATGCCCGGCCCTGCCCCATGCAAGAACGCCGGAGCGTCTCGCGACGGCTCCGGCGTTGCGTGCTGCCGTACGGCGGCTGATGCGGCATGCGTCAGAGGCGCAAGGGCATGATCACGTGACGGGCCTGCTCGCCATCGTGTTCCTGCACGAGGCAGCTGGACTGCGCATCGCGCAGGCTCAGGCGGGCCTGCTCGCCGCGCAGCGCGGACAGCGCATCCAGCAGGTAGCCCACGTTGAAGCCCACGGCGAGGTCGGAGACATGGGTGTCGGCCTCGACCTCCTCCACCGCCTCTTCCTGCTCGGGGTTGTGCGCCACGATGCGCAGCTTGCCCGGCGACAGTTCCAGCTTCACGCCGCGGTACTTCTCATTGGAGAGGATCGCGGCGCGCTGCAGCGCGCCGCGCAGCACCTCGCGGTCCAGCGTGGCGGTCTTGTCGGCGCCGAGCGGAATCACCGCCTCGTAGTCGGGAAAGCGGCCGTCGATCAGCTTGGAGGTGAAGGTGACGCCGCCGCGGCGCACGCGCAGGTGGTTGCGGCCGAATTCCAGCTCCACCGTGCCCTCGCCCGGTTCCAGCAGGCCGATCAGCTCGCCCACGCCCTTGCGCGGGATGATGATCTGGCGGCGCGTCTTCACCGAGGTCGCCAGGCTGGTTTCCTTCATCGCGAGGCGGTGGCCGTCGGTGGCCACGCAGCGCAGGCTGTGCTCCTGCAGGTCCAGCAGCATGCCGTTCAAGTAGTAGCGCACGTCCTGGTTCGCCATCGCGAACGCGGTGCGCTCCATCAGGTCGCGCAGCGCCTCTTCCGGCAGGCTGACCTTTTCCACCAGCTCGATCGAGTCGATGGTGGGGAATTCGCTGGCCGGCAGGGTGGTCAGGGTGAAGCGGCTGCGGCCGGCGTTCATCGCCACGCGGTCGCCGTTGAGCTTGAGCTCGATCGCGGCGCCGTCCGGCAGCGCGCGCACGATGTCGAAGAACTTGCGCGCGGGAATGGTGATCTCGCCGTCGACCAGCTTGTCGGCCGGCGTGGTGGCGATCATCTCGACTTCGAGGTCGGTGCCCGTCAGCGACAGCTGGCCGTCCGTGACCTTGACCAGCAGGTTGGCCAGCACCGGCAGGGTCTGGCGGCGTTCCACCACGCCCACGACCTGCTGCAGCGGCTTGAGCAGAGCTTCTCGTTGGATGCTGAATTGCATGTCTGCGCGTCCCCTATGCCTGCTGTTCTGTCTTTGAAAGAAAGTTGGTGGTTGCTGTAGACGGCGTGGATAACTTTTTTTGGCCGATCATTCGTTTGAAATCAATGACTTGCTTGATTTTTCCGGTGTGCGGAAAGCGGTGCCTTCGGCGTGGGTGGAATGTGGATAAGTTTCTGGCTGCCGTCATCCACCCATTATCCACAGCTTCCCGCCCAGCTTATCAAGAACTTGTGCGCATGCCGGGCGAAAAACTCAACCGGTAAGGGTGCGGATCAGCTGTTCCCAGTCCTGGCGCATGCGCGCGTCGGCCTCGCACAGCTTCTTGATCGTGCGGCAGGCGTGCAGCACCGTGGTGTGGTCGCGGCCGCCGAACGCCTCACCGATCTCGGGCAGGCTGTGGTCGGTGAGTTCCTTGGACAGCGCCATCGCGATCTGCCGCGGCCGCGCCAGCGAACGCACGCGGCGCTTGGAGAGCAGGTCCTGCAGGCGCACGTTGAAGTATTCGGCGGTGATCTTCTGGATGTTCGGCACCGTCACCGCCTGCGCGTGGGTGGCCAAGAGGTCGCGCAGGGTTTCCTCGGCGAAATCGGTGGTGATCGGCTTGCCGTAGAAGTTCGCGCGCGCCGCCAGTGTGTTGAGCGCGCCTTCCAGGTCGCGCACGTTGGAGCGGATGCGCTTGGCCAAGAGCATCGCCACGTGCTCGTCCACCGCCACGCCCTTGTCCTGCGCCTTGGCCAGCAGGATCGCCGCGCGCGTCTCGAAGTCCGGCGGCTCGATCGCCACCGACAGGCCCCAGCCCAGCCGCGACTTCAGCCGCGGCTCCAGCTTGTCCACTTCCTTGGGGTAGCGGTCGCAGGTGAGGATGATCTGCTGCTTGGACTCGAACAGCGCGTTGAAGGTGTGGAAGAACTCCTCCTGCGTGGTGTCCTTGCCGGCGAAGAACTGGATGTCGTCGATCAGCAGCGCGTCCACCGAGCGGAAGCGCAGCTTGAACTGGTCCATGCTCTTGGTGCGCAGCGCCTCGATCATCGCGCCCACGAACTGCTCCGAGCGCAGGTACAGCACCTTGCAGCCGGGGTTGTTCTGCCGCATCAGGTTGCCGGCCGCGTGCATCAGGTGGGTCTTGCCGAGGCCCGTGCCGCCGTACAGCAAGAGCGGGTTGTAGGCGCGGCCGGGGTTCTGCGCCACCTGCATCGCGGCGGCCTTGCCGAGCTGGTTGGACTTGCCCTCGACGAAGGTTTCGAAGGTGTAGTGCGGGTCGAGGTTGTGGCTGAACGCCGGCGCCGGCGGCGCGGCCGGCTCGGCCACCGCGCCGGCGCGGGGCGCGGCGGCGGGCTTGGCGGCGGCGCGCGGCGCGCTGGAGCCCACTTCCAGCCGCACCGGCAGCTCGCGGCCGGCCAGCTGGCCGAGCAGGGTGCCGATCTGCGGCAGATAGCGCTCGCGCACCGTGTCCAGCGTGTACGGGTTGGGGGCGAACAGCGCCAGTCCGTGCTCGTCCTCGCGGGCCTGCAGCGGCATCAGCCAGGTGTGCAGATCCTCGGCGCTCAATTCGCCTTCCAGACGCTCCAGACAGCGCCGCCACAACTCACTCATGAATGTTTCTCGTCCACAGGCAGGGGCGCTTGCGCGCGGGGTGGACGGACTAGTCTAGCAGCACGCTCCGGCCCGCCGTCCCCGGTTCGTCCACACGGATATCCACAAGCCGCGGCCCGCTGTCCCGCCCGGCAAGGCGCGCCGATTTGACATCGCGGCTGGGCACCCCGCATAATTTCCAGCCTTTTTATCCACATACCTTCCCTTCGGAGCAACGCCATGAAGCGGACCTTCCAGCCCAGCAAGCTCAAGCGCGCGCGCACCCACGGCTTCCGTGCCCGCATGGCCACCGCCGACGGTCGCAAAGTCCTCAACGCCCGCCGCGCCAAGGGCCGCAAGCGCCTGATCCCGTAAGCGGCACGCGCGCCATGCACCCTGCCGGACTGCCGCGCGAGCTGCGGCTGCGTCTGGCCGGCGACTTCGCAGCGTTGCGCACGAGCAGCGGTCGCCTCGGCGGCCGCTGTTTTCATTTGCGCTACCGGCCCAACGGGCTGGCGCATGCGCGGCTTGGCCTGGCGATTTCCAAGCGCGTCTCCAAGCGCGCGGTGGAACGCAACCGCCTGAAGCGCCTGCTGCGCGAATCGTTCCGCCGCATCCGCGGCCAGCTGCCGCCGGTGGACGTGGTGGTGATGGCGCGCGACGTGGCCGCCGGCCTGCCCGGCGCGGAGCTGCTGGCCGACGCCGACGCGCTGTGGCGGCGCCTCGCCGCGATCCAGCCGCCGCCAGCCACCGCCGATGCCGCGCCGGCCGCGGCCCCGCACCATTGATGCCGATGGTTGCCGCCGCCACAATCGCGCGTTGACCTTTCCCTTTCCCCTGTGGCCGCGTGCCGCGTGGCGTCGTCCGGATCCGTGAGCCGATGAACCAGACCCGCAACTTCCTCCTGTTCGCCCTGCTCGCCGTGGCCTACCTGCTGTTCATGGCCTGGGAGAAGGACTACATGACGCCGCCGCCGGCTCCCGCCGCAAGCGGCAGCGTCGCGAACGCGGCCAGCGCGCCCGGCGTGCCGAATGCCCAGGCCGGCAGCGCGGCCGCCGCGCCGGCGATCAGCAACGCCGCCGGCGCGAACGCGCCCGCGGCGCTGGTCACCGTCACCACCGACGTGCTGCGCCTCACCATCGACACCCGCGGCGGCAGCCTGGTCAAGGCGCAACTGCTCGACTACCCGGTGGCGCCGCGCACGCACAAGGATCCGAACCCCGCGCCGGTCACCCTGTTCGACGACACCGACACGCATTACTTCGTGGCGCAGAACGGCCTGGTCAGCAGCAGCGATCCCGCCGCCGCGGACCAGCCCAACCACCTCGCCGTGTTCGCCGCCGCGCAGTCCAGCTACACGCTGGCGCCGGGCCAGAACGAACTCGATGTGCCGCTGACCTGGCAGGACGCCAAGGGCCTCAAGGTCACCAAGACCTACCGCTTCACTCGCGGCAGCTACGTGATCGCGCTCGACCAGAAGATCGACAACGGCGGCAGCGCGGCCTGGCAGGGCAATGCCTACACCCAGCTGCTGCGCAGCGAGCCGCCGCACACCGGCAACTGGCTGAAGAACATCTCCGATCCCGAGTCGCGCAGCTTCCAGGGCGCGGCGTGGTACACCGGCGCGAAGTTCGAGAAGCTGCCGTTCAAGGACTTCGCCGAACCCAAGGACACGCTCAACGCCGACTTCAAGGGCGGCTGGGCGGCGATGCTGCGCTTGTACTTCTTCGCCGCGTGGATTCCGCCGGCCAATGAAACCGCGCACTACGCCACCGACACGGTGAACCCGGGCAGCGCGCATCCGCGCTTCCTGATCCGCGCGATCGGCCCCACGCTCAGCGTGGCGCCGGGGCAGAGCGCGGACACCGGCGCGCGCCTCTACGTGGGCCCGAACCTGCAGGGCAAGCTCGACGCGATCGCGCCGGGGCTGGATCTCACCATCGACTACGGCATGTTCAAGGCGATCGCCGTGCCGATGCACGGCATCCTGTCGTTCTTCCACGCCATCGTGAAGAACTGGGGCCTCGCGATCATCCTGCTGGTGCTGGCGATCAAGGCCGCCACCTGGAAGCTCACCGCGATGCAGTACCGCTCCAGCGCCAAGATGCGCAAGCTGATGCCGCGCGTGCAGGCGCTCAAGGAGCGCTACGGCGACGACAAGGTGAAGCTGCAGCAGGCGCAGATGGAGCTGTACAAGAAGGAGAAGGTGAACCCGATGGCGGGTTGCTTCCCGGTGCTGATCACCCTGCCGGTGTTCTACGGCCTGTTCTACGTGCTGGAGTATTCGCTGGAACTGCGCCACGCGCCGTTCCTGTGGATGCCCGACTTGAGCGCGCCCGATCCGTACTACATCCTGCCGGTCATCTACGCGCTGGTGATGCTGGGCACGCAATGGCTGAACCCGGCCGCGGCGGGCATGGACCCGACCCAGGCGAAGATGATGAAGGTGATGCCGCTGCTGTTCACCGTGATGTTCGCCTTCTTCCCCGCCGGCCTGTGCCTCTATTACGCGGTGAACGGCCTGGTGGGCCTGGGCCAGCAGTGGTGGATCACCCACCATGTGGATCGCGAGGAAGCGGCGGCGAAGGCGGCTTGAAGCTCGTCATTCCAGCGAAAGCTGGAATCCAGTGCCTGCGGCCTTCCACGGTGCAAAGTCATGCCTCGCCGGGGGGACGTTGACCTGCTGATTCACTGCTTGGTTCTTTTCCGCTTCACGACGGCCGCGCCGGGCAACCGCCGCGGCCGTCTTCGTTTACGCTGCCACCCATGAGTGAACACACCGACACCATCGCCGCCATTGCCAGCGCGCCCGGCGCCGCCGGGGTGGGTGTGCTGCGCGTGTCGGGGCCGCGGGTGCCGGCCATCGCGCGGGCCCTGCTCGGCCGCGCGCCGCAGCCACGCCACGCGCACTTCGCCAGCTTCCGTGACGCGCACGGCGAAGCGATCGACCACGGCCTGCTGCTGCACTTCCCCGCCCCCGCCTCCTACACCGGCGAGCACGTGCTGGAGCTGCAAGGCCACGGCAGCGCGGTGCTGCTCGACGCGCTGCTGCGCCGCGTCTGCGAACTCGGCGCGCGGCTCGCACGCCCCGGCGAATTCACCGAGCGCGCGTTCCTGAACGGCAAGCTCGACCTCGCCCAGGCCGAAGCCGTGGCCGACCTGATCGCCGCCCGCTCGCAAGCCGGCGCGCGCGCCGCGCTGCGTTCGATGGAGGGCGTGTTCTCGCGCAAGGTCGAGGCGCTGCGGCAATCCCTGATCGCGCTGCGCGTGCATATCGAAGCCGCCATCGACTTCCCAGAGGAAGAGATCGACTTCCTCGCCAACCCCGCCATCAATGCGCAACTCGAAGCCCTGCGCGCCGAACTCGCCGAACTGCTGCGCGAGGCGCAACGCGGCCTGCGCCTGAACGACGGTCTGCGCGTGGCCATCGTGGGCCGTCCCAACGCGGGCAAGTCCAGCCTGCTCAACGCACTCGCCGGCAGCGAGCGCGCCATCGTCACCGCCATCGCCGGCACCACCCGCGACGTGCTGCGCGAAAGCGTGGCGCTGGACGGCGTGGCGCTGGAACTCGCCGACACCGCCGGCCTGCGCGACACCGACGACGAAGTGGAACGCGAAGGCGTGCGCCGCGCCCACGGCGAGCTCGCCCGCGCCGACGCCGCGCTCTTGGTCACCGACGCCGAACACGCCGCCGCCGACCTCGCCCTGTTCGGCGCTCTCCCCGCCGGCGCCGAGCGCGTGGTGCTCGTCAACAAGATCGACCTCGCCCACGCCGCGCCGCATGCGGAAACCCGCGATGGCATCCGCTGGCTGTGGGCCTCGGCCAAGACGGGCGCCGGCCTCGACGCCCTGCGCGAACACCTCAAGCAACTCGCCGGCGCCGGCAGTGGCGAAGGCGCGTTCAGCGCACGTCGCCGCCACGTGCTCGCGCTCGAAACCGTGCGCGAGCACCTCGACCGCACCGCCCACGCCCTCGCCGCCACCCGCGCCGGCGAACTCGCCGCCGAAGAACTGCGCCAGGCCCAGCACGCGCTGGGCGAAATCACCGGCGACTACACCAGCGACGACCTGCTCGGCGCGATCTTCGGTTCGTTCTGCATCGGCAAGTAGCCTGGAGAAGATGCCCGGACGCGCAACCGCCATCAGGTCGATTCCACCGTTGCGCGGCCTGTAGACTCCGGTGATCCGATCGCCGACGCGTGCCATCGGGTTCCACCCTTTTCTTCAGCCAAGCCCGTCGCCCGATGTCCCAGACCCGCCGCCCTTCCGGTACAGCCAAGACTGCCGCCGGTTCACGCGCGAAAAAGCCGCGCAAGCCTGCCGAACCGCGCCTATCGCCACGCAAGGAACCCGATGGCATGCGCACGGAAGATTGGCAGCGCGGGTTGCGCCGCCAGTTCGGGCGAGAGCAGGCGTTTGAAATGGAAAACATCGGCGACGCGCCGCTGTTTTCCGAGTTTCGGGTACGCAATCCGGAGTCGGGCGGAGGCTATCGGGTGCGCATTCGTGGCCTGGCGCCGGGCGACAACCAATGCGATTGCCCGGATTTTCGTACCAACGAGCTGGGCACCTGCAAGCATGTCGAATTCGTGCTTGCCCGCCTGGAGCGCAAGCGCGGCGCCAAGTCGGCGTTGCGGCGCGGGTTTTGCCCGCCGCACAGCGAGTTGCTCCTGCAACAAGGGCACCCCCGAACCCTGCGCCTTCGGCTGGGGAGCGAGGCACCGCAAGCCGTAGCGAAATGGGCGCGCCGAACCTTCCGCGCCGGGTCGGAGGAAGATGCGCCGGGCTATCGGCTCGATGCGGACGACAGCACGAACCTGGATGCTTTCGTCAGCCTGTGCAACAAGCTTGGGCATGAGCTTCGCATCGACGAAGCGGCACGCGAGCATCTGGCCGGACTGCGCGACGCCCAGCGGCGGCACGACGTGCTGGCGAATGCGTTCGTGCAGGGGGCATCGAGTCCGGCACTGGCAAAGCTCGTCAAGGTGCCGCTCTATCCCTACCAGGCGGAGGGAGCGTTGTTTGCCGCGGCCGCCGGGCGTGCGTTGATCGGCGACGATATGGGCCTGGGCAAGACCATTCAGGCCATCGCCGCGGCGGAAATCCTCGCGCGTCATTTCGGCGTGCGGCGCGTGCTGGTGATCTGTCCGACCTCGCTCAAGTACCAGTGGCAGCGCGAGATCGCGCGGTTTGTCGACAGGCAGGCGCGAGTGATCGACGGTGGACGCCAGCTGCGCCGCGACCTCTTCGCGGCGGATGATTTCTGCAAGATCACCAACTACGAAAAATTGCGCACCGACCTGGATCTGATCCAGGCATGGGCACCGGAACTGGTCATCGTCGACGAGGCGCAACGGGTCAAGAACTGGAACACCATCGCCGCGCGCGCGATCAAGCGCATCGACAGCCCGTATGCGATCGTGCTCACCGGAACACCGCTGGAAAACAAGCTCGAGGAACTGATCTCCATCGTGCAGTTCGTGGACCAGCATCGTCTCGGGCCGACCTGGAAGCTGATGCACGAACACACCGTGCGCGACGAGAGCGGCCGGGTGACCGGCTACACCGGACTGGACCGGATCGCGCGCAGCCTTGCGCCCATCATGATTCGCCGCCGCAAGGCCGAGGTGCTGACGCAGCTTCCGGCGCGCACCGACCAGCAGGTACTGGTGCCGATGACCGAGCTGCAGGCCGCGATGCACGAAGACAACGCGCAAGTTGCGGCGCGCATCGTGCAGCGTTGGCGCACCAGCGGATTCCTGTCCGAGTCCGACCAGTTGCGGCTCACCTGCGCACTGCAGAACATGCGCATGGCCTGCGACAGCAGCCATCTGATCGACCCGGAAACCGATCATGGCGTCAAGGCCGACGAACTCGTCGCGCTGCTCGACGAACTGTTCGCCGACCCGCACGAGAAAGTGGTGGTGTTCAGCCAGTGGCTGCGCATGCACGAAGTGCTGATCCGCCGCTTCGAGGCGCGCGGCTGGGGCCATGTGCTGTTCCACGGCGGCGTGCCGTCGAACAAGCGCCAGGCGCTGGTCGACCGGTTCCGCGACGATCCGCAATGCCGTCTGTTTCTTGCCACCGACGCCGGCAGCACCGGACTCAACCTGCAGCACGCCGCCACGCTGGTGAACATCGACCTGCCGTGGAACCCGGCCGTACTCGAGCAACGCGTGGCGCGCATCCATCGCCTCGGCCAGCGTCATCCGATCCGCGTCATCAACTTCGTGGCGCGCGGTACCATCGAAGAAGGCATGTTGTCGGTGCTCGCTTTCAAACGCTCGCTGGCCGCCGGCATCCTCGACGGAGGCCGCGCCGAGGTCGCGCTGGAAGGTACCCGGTTGTCGCGTTTCATGAAAGAGGTCGAAGCCGTCACCGGCGCCGTTGCGCCGAGCGAGCCGATCGCCGCCGTCGAAGAAATGGCCGTCGTCGCCACCGAACCGGAAGAGCTGCCGGAGCAACCCGGCCAGCCCGGCGCTGCGGATAGTCAGGCACTCAGGCACAACGGTGCGGACCATGCGCCAACCGCTGCCGCCACAAACTCCGCGACGGCACCATGGGCGGCCTTGTTCGATGTCGGTGCGCAACTGGTTGATGCACTCGCGGCAGCCCGCCTTTCGGCAGGAGAGGCGGCGGATCATCCCTGGATCGAGCGCGACGCGCAAAGCGGGCAAGCCCATCTCAAGCTGCCGCTGCCCGAACCCGAAACCATCGGTCGAATCGCCGACATGCTTGCCGGCCTGGCTGCTGCTCTCGCACGGCGGCGGTGACGCCCGAGGCATCGCTGAACACCTTCAAACCTGGCGCAAAAACCGCTTATCGAGGGATCCGCTGACATGAGCGAACACCAGCACGAGGAATGGAAGGCCTCCTGGCGTGACGAGTACCTGAAATGGGTCTGCGGCTTCGCCAATGCCGAAGGCGGTGTGCTGGTGATCGGGCGGGACGACGCGGGTGTGGTGATCGGCCTGCCCGATGCGCGCCGCTTGCTGGAGGAGTTGCCGAACAAGGTACGCGACCTGCTTGGCATCATGGTCGATGTGAATCTGCACAGCGAGGCAGGCCTGGACTATCTGGATATCGCGGTGCCGGCCTACCCCAACCCGATCAGCTACCGGGGCGAGTACTACTACCGCAGCGGCAGCACCAACCAGACGTTGAGGGGAACGGCGCTGGATCGCTTCCTGCTGCGCAAGCAGGGACGCCACTGGGACGGCGTGCCGGTGCCTGGTGTCGCCATCACCGACTTGTCCGCGACGGCGCTGGCGCGGTTTCGGCGATCGGCCGGCAAGAGCAAGCGGCTGTCGCAGGAACTCCTGCGCGAAGACGATGCCCTGCTGGTCGACAAGCTGCATCTTGTCGACAGCGTGTACCTCCGACGTGCAGCGGTGCTGCTGTTTCATCCGGATCCCGAGCGCTACGTCACCGGTGCGTACCTGAAGATCGGCCGCTTCAGCGGCGAGGGCGACCTGCGCTACCAGGACGAAGTGCATGGCGATCTGTTCGAACAGGTCGACCGCGCGATGGACTTGCTGCTCACCAAGTACCTGGAAGCGCGTATTGCCTATGCGGGCGTGCAGCGTACCGAAACCTATCCGGTGCCCGAAGAAGCGCTGCGCGAGGCCTTGCTCAATGCCGTCGCACACAAGGATTACGCCAGTGGCGTGCCGGTGCAGATCAGCGTTTACGACGACCGCATCGTGTTCTGGAACAGCGGGGAGCTGCAGGACGGCTGGACGATCGCGACCCTGCGCGGCAGGCATGCCTCGCAGCCGCCCAACCCGGACATTGCGAACGCCTTCTTCCGCGCCGGCATGATCGAGTCGTGGGGACTGGGTATCGAGAAAATGCGTCGCGCGTGCCTGGCCCAGGGCTCGCCGGAACCCATGCTGCGCGAGGAGGTGCGGGGTCTGTGGGTGGAGTTCGATTTTGGGTCGACGCAGCGTCAGGAAAAAACGCCGGGAAAAACGCCGGGAAAAACGCCGGGAAAAACGCCCGATCTGGTACTGGCGACGCTGGCCGATCACCCTACGATGACGCTGGCCGAGGTGGCAGTGCACATCGGCAAGTCGGTCAGTGCGGTCGAACGGGCCGCGTCCCGGTTGATCAAGGCCCAGCGCTTGCAGCGTGTGGGGCGCACCAAGGGCAGCCGCTGGAGGGTCTTAAAGTGAACGTCGTCAAAGCTCTCGGATTGGAATGGACTACTTGGCCTGTCGCGTCAGCAAGGTTTCCAGCTCCCGCGCCGTCGGCATTCCGCCCTGCGCCCCCAGCTTGGTCACCGACAGCGCGGCGGCGGCGCAGGCCTTGCGCACGGCTTGCGGCAGGCCTTCGCGGAGGAACACCGCAAGCGCGCCGTTGAAGGTGTCGCCGGCGCCGGTGCTGTCGACGACTTCGACTTTGAAGCCGGGCTGGTGCACGGGTTCGGGGTGGGCGGCGTCGCGATACCACGCGCCTTCGCTGCCGCGGGTGAGCACCACGGGGCACGGGGCGCGGCGCATCAGCTCGCGGAAGTCGGTGGCCGCGCCGGCGCCGAGCGCGGTGGCGAGTTCGTGCTGGTTCGGGGTGAGGTAGCTCGCGAGTTGCAGCCACTCGGCGGGCAGCTTTTGCGCGGGGGCGGGGTTGAGGATTGCCGGCACGTTCTCGCGGCGGGCCAGGCGCAGCGTGGCTTCGACGGTATCGAACGGGATTTCCAGCTGCACCAGCACGGCGTCGGCCTGCGCGATGCTGGCGCGCGCGGTTTCGACCTGCGCCGGGCTGACGCGCGCGTTCGCGGCGGGCACCACGATGATCTGGTTCTCGCCTTCCGCCACGGTGATGGAGGCGGTGCCGCTGCCTTCGTCGTCGAGGCGGGCGACGTGGGCGAGGTCGATGCCTTCCTGTGCCAAGCCCGCGTGCAACTGGTCGCCGAACGCGTCGCGGCCCAGCGCGCCGACCATGCTCACGCTGGCGCCCAGCCGCGCGGCGGCCACCGCCTGGTTCGCGCCCTTGCCACCGTGCGCGGTGAGGAAGCGGCTGCCGAGCAGGGTTTCGCCGGGGCCGGGGAAGCGCGGCGCCAGCGTGACCAGGTCCATGTTGATGCTGCCGACGACGACGATGCGGGGCATGCGGGGTTCCTGTGCGTTGTGGGGCGCAGAGCGCAGTGTGCCTTTGCGGACAGGATGCGCAAAGCCCAAACAAAACGCCCGCCGGGTTGCGGCGGGCGTCGAGGCAAGGCGATGGGATGCGGCGTCAGTGCATGCGCCCGATGCCGGCGTCGCCGGGTTCCGGTTCCAGCGCGGGCGGTTCGCCGGCCACGGCGAGCAAGGACTGGGCGTAGCCGTCGCCGATGCTGAGCGTGGAGACTTCGTCCCAGGCGAAGAACGAGGCCTGGCGCATCCACTCCGCGTCGGGGCTGAGTTCCTGCAGGTAGAAGCCGTCGTCGTCGACGCGCACGAGGTGGCCGATGTAGCAGACCTCCTCTTCTTCCTCGGTGTCCACATGCACGCCGATCACCGGCGACATCGCGCCGGCGGCCTGCACGGCGTCGCGGATCGAATCCAGCGGGAAGCCGCGCGGCAGGCGTGGGGCGATGCCCTTGAGCGCCAGCGCCTTGGCCATGAACACGTGGTGGCGCTCGGGCGATTCCAGCTCGGTGATGTCGCGGTGGCGCATCACGTAGATGCCGTCGTCGGTGAGGCCGTCGCCGACCACCCACAGCAGCACGAACTCGCGGCCCACGCCGCCCACGTAACCGCAGAAGCTGCCGTGTTCCAGCTCGCCGCGCCAGAGGCGCACCATCGTCTGCTGCTGTTGGGCCTCGCGCAGTTGGGCGCGCAGGCCGTTGGTCTTGAACTCGAGAATCTTTGCCATAGCAGGTTTATTTTAGCAGAGTGGCCGCCGCGGCTTGTTCAAATGGCATAAGTTCGGCGAACGTGCTGCCAAAACATGATATCGATGCTGATTTGTGGGTGTGACGCCGGCATGCTGCAGGCGTTTCCCGCTCACAGGATGTAGCGGCTGAGATCCTCGTCGCGAACCAGGTTGCCGAGGTTCTTGTCTACCTGTTCGGCGTCGATCAGGTATTTTTCGCCGGATTTGTCTGCGGCTTCGTACGAAATGTTCTCCAGCAGCCGCTCCATCACCGTGTGCAGGCGGCGGGCGCCGATGTTCTCGGTGCGCTCGTTCACCTGGTAGGCCACCTCGGCCAACCGGTCGATGCCGGAATCGGTGAACTCCAGACCCACGCCCTCGGTGCCGAGCAGGGCCACGTACTGCTTGGTCAGCGCGTTGTGCGGCTCGCGCAGGATGCGCTTGAAGTCGTCCACGCCGAGCGCGGACAGCTCGACACGGATCGGCAGGCGACCCTGCAGCTCCGGGATCAGGTCGGACGGCTTCGCCAACGAGAAGGCACCCGAGGCGATGAACAGCATGTGGTCGGTCTTGATCGGCCCGTATTTGGTGGACACGGTGGAGCCTTCCACCAGCGGCAGCAGGTCGCGCTGCACGCCCTCGCGGCTGACGCCGGCGCCACCCCATTCGGAGCGCTGCGCGATCTTGTCGATCTCGTCGAGGAAGACGATGCCGTTCTGCTCGGCGGCCTCCACCGCCTCGGCGCGGATCTCCTCGTCGTTGATCAGCTTGCCGGCCTCCTCGTCGATCAGCAGCGGGCGTGCCAGCTTGATCGCCAGCTTGCGGTGCTGGGTCTTGGCGCCGCCGAGGTTCTGGAACATCTGGCGCAGCTGCGCGCCCATCTCCTCCATGCCCGGCGGCGACATGATCTCCACGCCCACGTTCATGGCGAAATCCAGCTCGATCTCGCGCTCGTCCAGCGCGCCTTCGCGCAGCTGCTTGCGCAGTTTCTGGCGGGTCTCGCTGTCGGCCGCCGGCGCGGCGGTGGCATCGTGGCTCCAGTCGGTAGGCGTTTGCCGGCGCGGCAGCAGGGCGTCGAGGAGGCGATCCTCGGCGCGGTCCTCGGCCTGGGTGCGCACGCGCTTCATCGCCTGCTCGCGGGTGAGCTTGTAGGCCACGTCGGCGAGGTCGCGGATGATCGACTCCACGTCCTTGCCCACGTAGCCCACCTCGGTGAACTTGGTCGCCTCCACCTTCACGAACGGCGCGTTCGCCAGCGTGGCGAGGCGGCGCGCGATCTCGGTCTTGCCCACGCCGGTGGGGCCGATCATCAGGATGTTCTTCGGCGTGATCTCGTTGCGCATCGCCGGCTCCAGCTGCATGCGCCGCCAGCGGCTGCGCAGCGCCACCGCCACGGCGCGCTTGGCGTCGTGCTGGCCGATGATGTAGCGGTCGAGTTCGTTGACGATTTCGCGGGGGGTGAGTTCAGACATAGCCGGGATTCGGGATTGGGGATTGGGGATTGGGGATTCGGAAAGGCGGGTGTGTCGCGAGAGTGCGGGACTCGGCTCTTACGAATCCCGAATCCCCAATCCCGTATCCCGTCCATCGAGCTCTTCGATGGACACGTTGTGGTTGGTGTAGATGCAGATGTCGCCGGCGATCTTCAGCGCCTTCTCCACGATGGCGCGGGCGTCGAGCTCGCTGTGCTCCATCAGCGCCAGCGCGGCGGACTGCGCGTAGGGACCGCCGGAGCCGATCGCGATCAGGCCGTGCTCGGGTTCGAGCACGTCTCCGTTGCCGGAGATCAAGAGCGAGGCCTCCTTGTCGGCCACCGCCAGCATCGCTTCGAGGCGGCCGAGACGGCGGTCGGTACGCCATTCCTTGGCCATCTCCACCGCGGCGCGGGTGAGGTTGCCGCCGTGCTTGTCCAGCTTCTGCTCGAACAGCTCGAACAGGGTGAACGCATCGGCGGTGGCGCCGGCGAAACCTGCCAGCACGTCGGCGTTCTTGCCCAGCCGGCGGATCTTGCGCGCGTTCGCCTTCATCACCGTGTTGCCGAAGGTGACCTGGCCGTCGCCGCCGATCACGACCTTGCCGTTGCGGCGCACGCTGACGATGGTGGTGGCGTGGAAGGATTCCATGAGAGCTCCAGAGGTGAAATCCCGAGGTGGGGGTGGTTGGCTGCGGCTTCAATACGAAGCGGTACCGCCCGGCACGTTCGCCTCCTCTCCCCTCCGGGGAGAGGATTGAGGTGAGGGGTCAATCTCGCGACGAATTACATCGAAGCGCGTTCCAAAGAAACGGTACCGCGAGCACCCGCCCCTCTCCCCAACCCTCTCCCCGGAGGGGAGAGGGAGCAAACGCAACAAGCGCGTCTACTTTCTACGAGCCCTTGGATGCGCCGCGTCGTACACCTTCGCCAGATGCTGGAAATCCAGGTGCGTGTAGATCTGCGTGGTGGCGATATCGGCGTGGCCGAGCAGCTCCTGCACCGCGCGCAGGTCGCCGGAGGATTCCAGCATGTGGCTGGCGAAGGTGTGGCGCAGCAGGTGCGGATGCACGTGCTTGGCCGAGCCGTGCGCGAGCGCGAGCTTGTGCAACCGCGCCTGCACGGTGCGCGGGCTGATCGGCGCGCCGCCGCGGCCGCGGAACACCGGCGCTTCCGGCGCCCGGCCCTCGGCCTCGCCCAGCGCGCGCAATGCGGTCACCGCGTGGCGGCCCACCGGCACGATGCGCGTCTTGCGGCCCTTGCCCAGCACGCGCACTTCGCCACCGTCGAGGTCGAGGTCGCCCCAGCGCAGGCCGACCAGTTCGGACAGGCGCAGGCCGCTGGAATAGAACAGCTCCAGCATCGCGCGGTCGCGCACGCCCAGCGCGCCCTCGCCGCCCGCCTCGACCAGGCTGGCGGCCTCGTCCACGTCCAGCACCACCGGCAGTTTGCGCTGCACCTTGGGGCCGCGCACGCCGGCCAGCGGATCGTGCGCCAGCGCGCCTTCGCGGCTGAGCTGGCGGAACAGGCTGCGACAGGAGGACAGCAGGCGCTGCAGGCTCTTCGGCGCCAGCCCCGCGCGATGCTGCGCGGCGACGAAGTGGCGCAGGCGATTCGGTTCCAGCGCGGCGAACTCGGCTATGCCCTGCGCCGCCATCCAGGCGGTGAGCTTGGCGAGGTCGCGGCGGTAGCCGTCCACGGTGTGCGGCGAGGCCTGCCGCTCGCCGGCAAGGCGGGCCAGCCAGGCTTCGACCTGTTGCTCCGGTGTCATGCTTCGCTCAGGCGAGATCCCGCGCCCGCGCCAGCGCAGCGGTGACGGTGGCGGCGATCATCTTCAGGAACAGCGTGCCCATGCCGGGCTGGAAGCGGTCGGGGTCCTGGCTGCCGATCGCGAGGATGCCGGCCTCACCCAGCGGCATCAGCGCCGCGGAGCGGATCGTGGCCGCCTCGTCGCCGAACAGCCGCGCCAGCTTGTCGGCCGACAGTCGGCCGGAGACGGGTTCCTGCCGTTCCAGCAGTTCGGCCAGTTCGGGCAGGTCCGCGGCGCCGCCACCGACCTGGCGCAGCCAGTCCGAGCGCGGCAGGTCGGGGTTGTTGCCGAACAGCAGCAGTCGCACCTGCTCGGTGTGGAAATCCTCGCTGAGCCGGGCCATCACGGTGCGCGTGGTCACCTCCAGCGTGTTCGCGCGCAGCAGCGCCACGTTCAGCGCGTGCACGCGCTCCATCAGCCGTTCGTTGTCGGCGGCGATCGCCTTGAGTTCGGCGAGCCGCCGCTCCAGCTCCGTGTTCTTCTCGCGCAGCTGCTGCAACTGGTACGTGGCCAGCGAGGCCACCGGACCCTGCTCGCGCGGCACGGTGAGTTGCGCCGCCAGCTCGGGATAGTCGCTGAGGAAGGACGGGTGCTGCTGCAGGTAGGCCGCGACGGCGCCGGCCTCGCTGGTGTCGTCGGACAGGGGGGCGTTCATGCGCGTTTTCCTCGGGCCGGTCATGCCCGGAGTGTGCGATGGACGCGCGCGGGGATCAATCCGCGAGCCAGGTTCCCTCGAACGCGAACGCGGCGGGGCCGGTCATCCACAGCGTGTGGCCGGGGCCGCGCCAGGCGATGCGCAGCGCGCCGCCGGGCAGGTCCACCTGCACGCTTTCGTCCACTTCGCCGCGCCGGCGCAGCACCGCCATCGCGGCGCAGGCACCGGTGCCGCAGGCTTGCGTCCAGCCCGCGCCACGCTCGTGCACGCGCAGGCGAATGTGGTCGCGGCCGAGGCGCTGCACGAAGCCGGCGTTCACGCCTGCGGCGAAGCGCGGATGCGTGCTGAGCGCGGGGCCCAGCCGTTCCGGCGTGGCGCCGCCGAGTTCATCCGCCATCAGCACCGCGTGCGGATTGCCCATCGACGCCGCGCCGATCTCCAGCGCGACGCCGTCGACCTCGATCGCGTAACGCCCCGCCTCGGCCGCCGCCGCGAACGGAATCCGCGCCGGCGCGAACACCGGTTCGCCCATGTCCACGGTGACTTCGTGCGGGGTGAGCAGGCGCACCGTCACCGGGCCGGACGGGCTTTCCAATCGCACCGCTTCGTCCAGCGCCAGCGCGCCGGCGCGGTGCAGCCACGCCGCCACGCAGCGCACGCCGTTGCCGCACTGGCCCGAGGGCGAGCCGTCGGTGTTCCAGATGCCGTAGTAGTACGCGCAGGTGGGATCGCGCGCCGGCTCCACGCTCAGCAGCTGGTCGAAGCCGACGCCGGTGCGGCGGTCGGCCAGCGCGCGGATCTGCGCCGTGTCCAGCGCGAACGGCGCGCTGCGGCAGTCGAGCACGACGAAGTCGTTGCCCAGCCCGTGCATCTTGGAGAAGCGCAGCATCGTCGCGCTCAGTGCGTGGCGCTGCTGGCCGCCGTGGCCGGCGCCGCCTGCGTGGCGGCCGGGGCGGGCTGCGCCTGCGGCGGCACGTACACCGGCGGATGCGGATTGTTCGGCAGGTACAGCGGACCCTTGTTGCCGCAGCCGGCAAGCAGGGCGGCGGCGAGGCAGAGCGGCAGCAGCAGCGGACGGCGCATGGACGGAACCTGGGGCGAAACGGGGTGTTGCAGTATAGCGAGCGTGCCGCAGCGGCTTATCATGCGCGCGCCCTCCCCCGCGGAAACCCCGATGAACCCGATCGAGCTGCTGCGCCTGCCCGCCACCGTGCTGCTGGTGCTGGCCGCGATCCTGCTGCTGGCCTGCCTGCTGCAACTGGTGCTGCTGCGCCGCCGCCTCGATGCCGGCGCACGGCTGGCCGCGGGCGGGCATGCGCTGCTGTGCGTGGCCTGCCTGGTGCTGACCGTGCTGCTCGGCGTCGGCGGCTGGGCGCTGCGCGGCTACCGCTTCCTCGGCGAGGAAGCGCCGGTGGTCGACATCGAGGCGCACATCCTCTCGCCGCAGCGCTGGGCCGTCACCCTCAGCTGGCCCGACGGCAGCACGCGCCGGCTGCAGCTGGCCGGCGACGACTGGCGCGTCGAGGCGGTGGTGCTGAAGTGGCGGCTGCCCGCCGTGCTCGCCGGCCTGCCGCCGCTGTACCGGCTCGACCGCATCGACGGCCGCTACGACGACCCGCAGCAGGAGGCGAGCGCGCCGCGCACCGTGATCGGCCTCGGCTCCACCGACGGCTTCGACCTGCTCGGCCTGCGCCGGCAATACCCGCGCGCGCTGCCGATGGTGGATGCGCTCTACGGCAGCGGCGCCTACCTGCCGCTGGTCGACGGCGGCCACTACAGCGTGAGCCTGTCGCGCACCGGCGCGCTGGTGGCGCGGCCGGACGCGGCCACCGAGCGGCGCATCAGTTCGCCGCTGGGCGGTTAGCGCCGTTCGCCCGCCGAACGAACGGCGGCGCAGGAACTTGAAGCGCGGCCGCGCTAGATTCGCCTGACCTCGCCGCCGTCGCGGCGGGCCGGATCGACGGGGAGTCGTAGCCATGCGAAGCCGTTCATTCTTGTGCTGCGCCGGCCTGCTGTTCGTCAGCGCCGCCGCCGCGGCAGCCGATGGCGGGTTGGACCGCATCGCGGTGTACGCCGGCACCTGGCACACGCAGGCCCAGCACTACGCCACGCCCTACAGCAAGGCCGGCACGGAAACCGGCGTGCTGCACAACGACTGCTGGCGCGGCCGCGCGTTCTACGCCTGCGAGCAGATCGTGGACGGCCAACCCAAGACGCTGATCGTGTTCCAGCGCGGCAAGGACGACGACCACTACGTCACGCACGCCATCCCCGCCGACGGCCGCGCGGGCGGCGACGGCACGCTGGTCGTGGACGGCGAGCGCTGGACCTTCCCGTGGCAGTTCAGCGACCACGGCAAGACCGTCTACGCGCGCACCGTCAACGTGTTCAACGGCCGCGACCGCATCGACTACCGGCAGGAATACTCGCTGGACCAGGTGCACTGGATGCCGATGGCGAAAGGCGTCGAGACGCGCCAGCCGTGATCCGCGCGATTGCTCAGGCGGTCAGCAGCTTCTCGTACCGCCAACCATCCCCGCCGTCCTCGTAATAGCCCGCCAGCGCCGCCAGCCGGCGGTAGCCCAGTCGCTCATACAGGCGCACCGCGCCGGGGTTGTCGGCGCGCACTTCCAGCCGCAGCGCGCGGCAGCGGCGGCGGCGGGCGAGTTGTTCGACGGCGGCCAGCAGGGCCGTGCCCACGCCCTGGCCGCGCGCGGCGTGGTGGGTGGCGATCGAGTACAGGCGCGCCACGCCGCTGCGCTTGCGGAAGAACACCACGGCGGTGCCGAGGAAGCGGTGCGGACCGGTGCTGGCCACCAGCACCTTCGCGCTGTCGCTGTCGAGGTGGCGGCGGAACTGCGCGCGGCTCAGCCGGTCGCTGGTGAAGCTGTGCTGCTCCAGCGCCACCAGGTCGTCGAGGTCGGAGAGTTCGGCGGAGCGGATGCGCACGTGGGCTGGCGACATGGCGTGGATTCCCTGGAGCGGACGACCGGCCCGACGGCAAGCCGGGCGGACTGTAGTGCCCGGCCGGCGAGGTGGCAATCGCAAGTGCGCGGGCGGTGTTTACGCGAGCTTCAGCGCCGCGCCTTGCGCGCTGCCGGTGCCGTGCGACACTGCGCGCTCGCGTTCCCCGTCACCTCGTGCGGGGCGTCCCCCGCAATCGCAGCCTGAGTGGTGACATGGCCCGTCTGGTCATCGTGGTCGAGAAAGCCTCCGACTGGGGTTCCTACTACCCCTCGGTGGACGTGGTCAGCGCGATGGACTACCTGCGCGAGCCGGCGGGCAGCGACGACGAGCGCACCCACGTCATCAACCTGTGCCGCAGCTACAAGTACCTGGGCACCGGCTACTACGTGTCGCTGCTGGCCGAGGCGCGCGGGCACAAGGTGATGCCCTCGGTGCGCACCATCAACGACCTGGGCCGGCGCTCGCTGTACGGCGTGGACATCGAGGATCTCAACACCAAGCTCACCCACTTCCTGCCTGCGGGCGGCCGCGACACCACCGACTTCGGCATCCTGGTCTATTTCGGCGAAACCGCCTACCCCGCGCTGCAGGACCTGGCGCGGCAGGTGTTCGAATCCTTCCCCTGCCCGCTGTTGCGCATCGAGTTCGAGCGCGACCGCGTGTGGCAGGTCAGCTCGATCAAGCCGGTGGGCCTGCACACGCTGGACGACGCGCAGGAGGACGCGTTCGCCGAGGAGCTGGACCGCTTCTCGCGCAAGCTGTGGCGCAAGCCGCGCGCGCGCAAGCTGTACCGCTACGACCTCGCGATGCTGGTCGACCCGAACGAGAAGATGCCGCCGTCGAACAGGAAGGCGCTGAAGCAGTTCGTCGCCGCCGGCAAGGAGCTCGGCATCGAGGTCGACACCATCGGCAAGAACGACTACCAGCGCCTCGCCGAGTACGACGGCCTGTTCATCCGCGAGACCACCGCCAGCGACAACCACACCTACCGCTTCGCCCACCGCGCGGAGAAGGAAGGCATGGTGGTGATCGACGACCCGGCCTCGATCCTGCGCTGCACGAACAAGATCTTCCTCAACGACCTGATGGTGTCGCGCAAGCTCGCCGTGCCGCGCACCGAGATCCTCTACCGCGACGACGGCAAGGGCATGAAGGAAGTGGCGGCGCGGCTCGGCTACCCGCTGGTGCTGAAGATCCCCGACGGCTCGTTCTCGCGCGGCGTGGTGAAGGTGGAGAACGAGGCGGCGCTGGACAAGGCGAGCGGCGAACTGTTCCAGCACAGCGCGCTGCTGCTGGCGCAGGAATACGTCTACACCGAATTCGACTGGCGCATCGGCGTGCTCAACCGCGAGCCGCTGTACGCCTGCAAGTACTACATGTCGCGCGGCCACTGGCAGATCTACAACCACGCCGCCAAGGGCGAAGCGAAGTCGGGCGATTTCGAAACGCTGCCGGTGGACCGCGCGCCGCCCGAGGTGGTGAAGCTGGCGCTGAAGGCCACCAGCGCGGTGGGCCACGGCTTCTACGGCGTGGACCTGAAGCAGGTGGACGACAAGCCGGTGGTGATCGAAGTCAACGACAACCCCTCGATCGACGCCGGCATCGAGGACGAACACTTGGGCAGCGAGCTGTACCTGCGCGTGATGCGCGAATTCCTGCGCCGGATGGAACGCAAGCGGCAAGGCATCGGCCACTGACGCGCCGCCGCCGGCGGGCCACGCCGGCCGCTGCGTCCCTGCAGCAACCGGCAGCCGGCGCGTTCCCTCGCGCTGTCGAGCGATGCAGGGCCTCCGCCCCCACCCGACCACCCTGGCCGCGACCAGCCTGTCGCGGCCGCTCCACTGCCAGATGGAATCAGTAACGGCGCAGCGCCCGCCCGCGCCGCACCGGCCGCCACGCCAGCAACTGCCGCGGCAGGCCCGGTTCGAGGATCAGCAGCAACGCCAGCGGCGCCAGCAGCAACCACACCAGCGGCGCCCAACCCAGCAGCGCGGTATGCGCCGGCACCAGCGTGGTGGCGAGCAGCGCGACACCGGCGGCCAGCCACAGCAGGGCGATGCCGAGCAGGCGTTCGTGGCGGCGATGGTCGATGACGGTGGGGCGCATGGCGGCTTCCTCGCGGGGTGACGGAGCGAGCATGCCGGTCGGCGATCTCGGAAGTTGCGACAGCGCTGCATGTCCCCTCTCCCGCTGGCGGGAGTCGGGAGCGGGTGCTCGCGATGATCTCGCTGATTGTCGATTGGCTTTGCCATTACATCGCAAGGAACAAAGCGGTTTCGGACGCCTGCCGGCGCCCGAGCTACTTTCTCTTTGCGTGCCCAAAGAGAAAGTAGCCAAAGAGAA
>OFTX01000281.1_pt1 | contig 29879 bp, 20 predicted proteins | sample 1775051 | NCBI WGS metagenome assembly OFTX01 (sample SAMN08195772, study PRJEB24354) | sludge metagenome | isolation source: sludge from phenol fed wastewater aerobic bioreactor A | place: India: Nagpur | collected 2016-09-15
GGCTTGACAGACGCTCTCGCCGCATCGAGCTCCAGCATGAGCCGTCGCTCGTTGGCCTCGGCGCGCTCGGTGAGCCGGACACGCTCGGCGTCCCAACCTGCGCGCTGACCCGCGTGCTCTTCCTGCAATGCCTGCATCGCGTCGCGCGCCGCGGAGAGTGCTTGCCGGGAGGCCACCGCATCGGCCTGCGAATCGATGAGCTGCGCCTCGGCGCGGCGTGCCTGCGCTTGCGCTTCGTCTCGCGCCTGACGGGCATCGGCCGCCGCCGTCTCCGCCGCCGCGATGCGCTCGTGCAGGACGGCGCGCGCCTGCACCAACGCTTCGCGCTCAGAAGCCAGTTCCGCCTCACGGGCATCGAGCGCCGCCCGGCGCTCGGCCGCCTCTTGCGCCAGTACAGCCCGGCTCTCCTCCAGCGCGAGCGTCCACAAATCAATCGCCGCGCGAGCCACCGTATCGGGCATCGAAATGCCCTCCCGCAGTCCGGACATGGCCGCGCCACCGCCCTGCAAACGTGCGCCGAGCCCCGCGAACCAGGCATCGAGATATGGGCTCACGGTATTCGGCGATCCCCGTCCCAACTGTTGACGAATGCGCTCGATGGTGGGGCGCTGCCCTTGCATCAGCAACGCATCGGCTGCGGCCCACACATCCTGCTCGGAGATACCGCGCCCACCCGCTCGGGACGACGGTGCGATCGCGGCGGATTTCAAGCCTTGAGACGTAGTCATGACGCAGCACTCCTTGATTTCGTCGGCATTGCCAAATAACCCTCGATAATGGAAGATTATCGTGACTTATTTGCTTTGTGCGTTATATTAATTACATGTTACATATGAAATCATATGTTCGGTAGAAAAATCATTGATTCCGGCCCGTCGGCTTCCCCATCCGCATCCGACGCGGTTGCAAGCGTCACATCCGGCGAGAAACTGCCCGAGGTCCTCGATCCGGGCAAGCTGAACGACGATGCCCGCAAAGCCGCTCAGGCGCTCGCCCGGGAAGGCGACTCCGCGAATACGCGACTCAGTTATCAATCAGCCATGCGCTATTGGCTGGGCTGGTATCGACTACGTTACGGGGAAGCCTTGCCGACGCCGTTGCCGCCCGCCGTCATCATCCAGTTCGTCGTGGATCACGCCGTGCATCAGAGCAAACAGGGTTTGCGCACGGCGATGCCCGAAGCGCTCGATGTGGCACTTGTCTCGCAGGGCCTCAAGGCGCGGGCGGGTCCCCCGGCCCTCGCCACCCTCCTTCACCGTCTGAGCGTCATGGCCAAACTGCACACGTCGCGCGATCTGCCGAACCCGTGTGCCGAACCCGTCGTGCGGGAATTGCTCGCGAAAACGCGGCGCGCCTACGCCAGGCGCGGCGCGCGGCCAGCCAAAAAGGACGCCTTGACCCGGGAGCCACTGCGCGCGTTGCTTGACACGTGCGACGACTCGCTGCGCGGCAAACGCGACCGAGCCTTGCTGCTGTTCGCCTGGGCGAGCGGCGGACGGCGCCGCTCCGAAGTCGTTCGTGCCACCTGCGAGAACGTCCGCCGCGTGGCGCCGGACCGCTATGTCTATACGCTCGGGTGGTCGAAAACCAATCAGCAAGGTGCCGATCTCCCGGAAAACGAAAAGCCCGTGACCGGTGCCGCCGCGGCCGCGCTCACCGATTGGCTTGCCGCCGCGGGGATCGTCGAAGGTCCGATCTTCCGCCGGGTGCGCCGGGGCGGGCACCTCGGCGACGCGCTGTCAGAGGCGGCGGTGCGCGACATCGTCCGCGAGCGGTGCACGCTCGCCGGCCTGAACGGCAACTTCTCCGCGCATTCGCTCAGGGCGGGTTTCGTCACCGAAGCGGCGCTCCAACAAGTCCCGTTGGCCGAAACCATGACGATGACGGGGCATACGAGCGTCGCGACCGTCGTCGGCTACTTTCGTCGGGCCGACATGCTGCGTTCGCGCGCGGCCGATTTGATGGGCGGTCCGCCCGCCGACGAAGACATCGACACCCCGAATGCGCCGGAGAACAGCGGCATGTGACGATCGGCAGCAACGTCGACGCGCTGCGCAGCGCCAGCGATCGGCTCTGCAAATTCCTGGGATCGCCGACATAAAGATGCATTTAAGTGGTATCTTTTACCGCGTCGGGCGTATGCCATAGTGGACATACCGCCTGCTGTCACTGCCGCTGTTCCCCTCATTGAACACTCAAAGGTGCAGATCGTCATGCCTAGCTCCACCGCTTCCCGCTCGCGCAATCGCGCGCTCATCGAACGACTCGGCCTGCTCGCGCCGATCATCCAGGCGCCGATGGCCGGCACCAGCACCCCCGCGCTGGCGGCCGCCGTCTCCAATGCCGGCGGGCTCGGCTCGCTGGGCGTGGCTTCGGTCAACGCCGAAGCTGCACGCAAGTCCATTCATGACACTCGCGCCCTGACCCGTAAGCCGTTCAACGTCAACGTGTTCTGCCATGCGCCGGCCACGCTCGACGCGTCGCGCGACGCCACTTGGCTGGCCTATCTCGCCCCGGAATTCGCGCGCTTCGGCGCCGCCGCGCCGGCGGCACTGAGCGAGATTTACAAAAGCTTCGTGGCCGACGATGCCATGTTCGCCATGCTGCTCGAGGAACGTCCGGCGGTTGTGAGCTTCCATTTCGGGCTGCCGTCGCAGGAGAAGATCGACGCCCTGCATGCGGCCGGCATCCTGCTGTTCGCCACGGCCACGAACCTCGCCGAGGCCCGGGAGATCGAGGCGGCGGGTATCGACGCCATCGTCGCGCAAGGATACGAGGCCGGCGGTCACCGCGGCCGCTTCGAGGATCTCGGCGATCGCGTGCCGACCGACGACGAGCAACTGGGGACGCTGGCGCTTGTGCGGCTGGTCGTCACGCACACCTCGGTGCCCGTGATCGCCGCGGGCGGCATCATGGACGGCGCGGGCATCGCCGCGGTGCTGGCGCTCGGCGCACAGGCCGCGCAACTCGGCACTGCCTTCGTTGCCTGTCCGGAATCGTCGGCAGATGCCGCGTATCGCGAACGCCTTTGCGTCGGACAGCCACCGCGCACGGCACTGATTCGCGCCATCTCCGGACGTCCGGCGCGTGGTTTCGTCAATCGGCTATATGCACTCGAGCAAAAGGCCGAGCGCCCTGATCTCCCGGCCTATCCGGTGGCCTACGATGCCGGAAAGGCGATCAACGCGGCGGCAAAGGCCAAGGGCAATCACGACTATGCCGCGCAGTGGGCCGGACAAGCCGCGCCGCTTGCCCGCGCCATGCCGGCAGCAGAGCTCGTCGGCGTGCTGCGCGCCGAGCTCCACGAGACTTTCGACGCGCTGCGCGAACTGGCATCGACCTTCTGAGCGAGACCGTCCATGTCCCCAACGCTACGCATCACCCGGCGGCCCGGCCTGTCGACGCCAATCATTCAGGCGCCGATGGCCTTGGGATCGACGCCGGCGCTCGGGGCCGCCGCGTTCAACGCAGGCAGTCTCGGCTCGCTCGCGGTCGGCGACATGGACGCGACCGCCTGAAGCGATTCGCCCCCCAACCGCGCGCACTCGCCGCGCTTCGGAGACACATGACATGTTCAATGCGGTTCTGCTGACCCAATCCGACGGCAAGACGCACGCGGCCGTGGCGGCATTGGATGACGATGCGCTGCCCGCCGATGGCGACGTCCTGGTCGCGATCGACTACTCCACCGTCAACTACAAGGACGGACTCGCGATTACCGGCAAGGCGCCGGTCGTGCGGTCATGGCCCATGGTGGCCGGCATCGACGGGGCCGGGACGGTGCTCGCCTCGAAGCACGCCGCGTGGCGTCCGGGCGAGCGCGTGGTGCTCAACGGCTACGGCGTTGGCGAAACTCACTGGGGATGCCTCGCGCAAAAGGCCCGGCTGCGAGGCGACTGGCTGGTGAAATTGCCCGAGCGTTTCTCGTCGCGCGACGCCATGATCATCGGCACGGCCGGCTACACCGCCATGCTCTCGGTCATGGCGCTGGAGCGCAGCGGTGTCGTGCCGCATCACGGCGACGTGCTCGTGACCGGCGCCTCGGGCGGCGTCGGCTCGGTGCCCTCGCGCTGCTGAGTTCGCTCGGCTATCGCGTGGTGGCCTCGACCGGCAAGCTCCACGAGGCGGAGTATCTTCAGGCGCTCGGCGCGGCCGAAGTCATCGACCGGCGCCTGTTGTCCGAGCCGGGCAAGCCGCTGCAAAAGGAACGCTGGGCGGCCGTGGTCGACTCGGTCGGCTCACACACGCTCGTCAACGCAATCGCGCAATTGCGCTACGGCGGCGTCGCCACCGCATGCGGACTTGCGCAGGGCATGGATTTTCCGGCGAACATGGCGCCATTCATTCTGCGCGGCGTCACGCTGCACGGCATCGACAGCGTGATGGCGCCGCGCGAATTGCGCGAGGAAGCCTGGCAGCGCCTCGCGCACGACCTCGAACCGCAAAAGCTAGGCGGGATGTCGCATGACGTCGGCCTGGCCGACGCCATTGTCGTCGCGCAACGCATCGTCCGAGGCGAAATCCACGGCCGCGTGGTGGTCGACGTCAACCGCTGAGCGGCTCAGTGACTGCCGCCGAGGTAGGCGGCACGCACCTTGTCGTCGTTGCGCAGGCTCTCGGCCGGACCATGCACGGAGATGCTGCCGTTCTCCAGCACGTAGCCGTAATCGGCCACCGCCAGCGCCGCGGCGGCGAACTGCTCCACGAGCAGCATCGTCACGCCCTCCGCCTTCAGGTTGCCGATGATGCGAAAGACTTCATCGACCAGAATCGGCGCCAGCCCCATCGACGGCTCGTCGAGCAGCACGATATCCGGGCGCAACATGACCGCGCGCGCCATCGCGAGCATTTGCTGCTCGCCGCCCGAGAGTGTGCCGGCCAACTGATTGCGCCGCTCCTTCAACCGCGGGAACAGGTCCATCGCACGCTCCAGATCGGCGGCGACATCGCCGCGCGGGCGACTGCCTGTCAGGCGCGGGAAGGCGCCCAGACGCAGGTTGTCGGTCACCGACATGGTCGCGAACACGCGACGCCCTTCCGGCGAGTGCGCCAGCCCGAGCTTTGCGATGCGATGCGAATCGAGTCCGTCGATACGCTTGTCGCCCAGCGTGATTTCGCCCGACGTGGGTTTGATCATCCCGGACACGGCGCGCATGGTGGTCGTCTTGCCGGCGCCGTTCGAGCCGATGAGCGTGACGACCTGGCCGCTCGGCACATCGATGTCGATGCCGTGCAGCACCTGCACTTTGCCGTAGCCCGCCTGCAGATTACGAATGGAAAGCATAGGGGTTCCGTTGATGTCGTCAGTGCGTCGTCGATGCGCCGCCCAGATACGCTTCGATCACTTTCTCGTCGGCCTGGATCTGTGCCGGGAGCCCTTCGGCGATCTTCTGCCCGAAGTCCAGGACCGACACGGTCTGGCAGGTGCTCATCACCACGTCCATGTGGTGCTCGATGAGAATGACCGTGATGCCGTGGTCGCGAATCTTGCGAATGATCGCCAGCAACTCGCGAATGTCCGGCGCGGTCAGGCCGGCCGCCGGTTCGTCGAGCAGCAACAGGCGCGGATCGAGCGCCAACGCGCGCGCGATCTCCAGAAGACGCTGCTTGCCGTACGGCAGGTTGCGTGCTTCCTCGTCGGCCAGCGAAGCCAGCCCCACGAACTCCAGCAATCGCATCGCCCGCGCCCGGGCCCCGGTTTCCTCGCGCTTGTAGCGCGGCAATCGCAGCGACACGTCGACCAGCGTGGAAGCGAACGTATGGTGCAGCCCGACGAGCACGTTCTCGAGCGCCGTCATTTCTCCGAACAACTGCACGTTCTGGAACGTGCGCGCCACGCCCGAGAGCGCGATGTCCGACGACGTGCGGCCCGCGAGCGACTGTCCCGCAAACTCGATGCTGCCGGCGGTCGGCACGTAAATGCCCGTGAGCACGTTCATCATGGTGCTCTTGCCCGATCCATTCGGGCCGATCAGCCCATGGATCGTGCCGCGCCTGACGGTGAGATCCACCTGGTTGAGTGCCTTGAGGCCGTCGAACTGCATGAGCAATTGGCGCACCTTGAGCAGTTCGTCCGGACCGCTTGCCGCCGCCATGAGCACCGGATCGGTGTCGCCGCCGGCCGATTCGTCGACTTGCGTGGCCGAGACCGAAAGCGTGCGGCGGCGATGCAGAATACGCGAGCGCAGGAAGCCCACGATGCCGTCGGGCAGGTAGTACACGACAAACAGAATCATCAGACCGAAGATCGTCAGACGCCAGTCCGTGATGCTGTCGAGCCACCATGTCACCGCGGCCAGCCCCACGGTGCCGACGACCGGCACGGCGGCCTTGGCCAGCGTGGTGCGCGCCTTGGCAATCGCCGTCACGGCGACCACCGTCGTCAACGCCGCGATGACCGTGGCAACGATACGGAAGATGCCGATGTCGTCAAGCAGTTGCGGCAGCAGCACAATGATCGCCGCACCCAGCAGCGAACCGGAGCGGGTCTTGCGCCCGCCCATGATCACGGCCAGCAGGAACAGGATCGTGAGTTCGAAGTTGTACGTATTCGGCGAGATGTACTGCTCCGAATAGGCGTAGAGACTTCCCGCCAGCCCCGCGAAACCGGCGCTGATCACGAACGCGTAGACCTTGTAGCGGTACACCGACACGCCCATGCAGTCCGACGCCACCGGCGAGTCGCGCAACGCTTCGAAGGCGCGGCCGAGGTGCGACTTCAGAATCCGGTGCGCCACGAGAATACTGACGAGCAGCAGCACCGCGACGAGCCAGTAGTACTCGACTTCGTCGATCGGATGCCCGCCGATGACCGGCTTCGTGAGCGTGATGCCCATCGGCCCCGACGTCAGGAAGTCCATCTCGTTGATGAGAATCTGGATGATGGTGCCGAAGGCGAGCGTCACCATGGCAAGATACGGGCCGATCACGCGTAATGCCGGCAACGCGAGAATCGCCCCGAACGCCGCCGTAATCAGAATGGCCGCCGGCAGCGCGAACCAGAACGACAGCCCGAGCTTGGCGAAGAAAACCCCCGCCACGTATGCGCCGATACCGGGCAGCGCGGCATGGCCCAGCGATACCTGCCCCGTATAACCCACGACGATATCCAGCCCGAAGAGCAGGATCGCATAGATCATGATCGTTTCGATCATGTGGATATAGTACGGATTGCTGACGGCAACGGGGAAGCCGAACAGCGCGACGATACCCACGATCGCCGCGAGCTTCGTGGTCACGCGCAGGCTGCCGGTGTCGGCGGCCCCGCGTGCATGGGAGGACTGTGCGGTCATGGTTACACCTTCTTGATGGCGGTCTTGCCGAACAGGCCCGCCGGCTTCACGGCCAGCACAAGCAGCAGCAGTACGAGACCCGGCACGTCTTTGTAGCCGGTCGAAATGTAGAACGCGGTGGTCGTCTCCGCCACGCCGAGGATCAGGCCGCCCACGAGCACGCCCATGCCGCTCGACAGACCGCCGATGATCGCCACGGCGAATGCCTTCAGGCCGAGCACGGCCCCCATGGTGGCGCCGGTCAGCGTGAGTGGCGCCACGAGCACGCCGGCAAATGCGGCGGCCATCGACGACAGCGCGTACGAGAACGTGATCACGAGACTCGTGTTGATGCCCATGAGTCCGGCCGCGTCGCGGTCGTTGGCCGTGGCCACGACCGCCTTGCCGTAGATGGAGCGACGATTGAAGAGCTCGACGGCCGCCATCATGAGCAGCGCGCCGACCACGACAAGCAGTTCCATCGGCAGGACGTTCGCGCCCATGAGCTTGATCGGCGACTCCGGCAGCGGCGACGGGAACTTCAGGTCGTCGCGGCCCCAGAGATTTTCGGCGACGTTGCGAAAGATGATGCCCAGCGCAATGGTGGACATGATCCAGCCGAACTCCGATTTGATGCGCAAGGCCGGCTTCACGCCGATGCGCTCGACGAAGGCGCCTTGCACCAGGCCGAACAGGCAGACGATGGGGATCATGAGCCAATAGTTCAGTCCGAGCGTTTCCACCAGGGTCAGGCCGACCAGTGCGCCGAGCATGAGCGCCTCGCCCTGGCCGAAGTTCAGGGTGCCGGACGTCGCGAACGTCAGTTGGTAACCGAAGGCGATCACGGCGTAGATCATCCCCAGCGCGATACCGCTGTAGATGAGTTGAATCAGGATGGTCATGCGGTCCTCTCTCGCGAGTGCGAGCCTACGAGCGATGCACGGGAGGCATTCAATGCATGTGCCGCGCGCCGGTCCCGCGTGCCGGCGTCTGGCGCGGGTGCAAAGACGGCGCGCGTGCCGCTCCCGGACGCCCCGTTGCCAGGGGCCCGGGTCACGAGCGGCGCGCGCCGTCGTTCACCCGTCATGGCTGCAAGGTGCAGCGTCGGGACGACGCCCGGTTACTTCGAGGCCTTCTCGCGAACCTTGCTGCCGGCCTTCAGATCGGTGTCGTACGCGTACACGACTCGGCCACCCTTCACCTCGCCCATCACCGGGATATTGGCGGTAATGGCATCGTGATCGTCATGCGTGAACGGATGATCGTAGGTCGTGACCACGCCCTCGACCGGCGTCTTCAGATCTTCGAGCGCCGCGCGCACCTTCGGGCCATCGGTCGTGCCGGCCTGCTTGATGGCCGCGGCCAGCAGATAGACCGAGTCGTAGCCCTGCGCGGCCGAGACCGCCGAATCGATGCGATTGTTCTTCGGCTTGAACATGGCCAGGTAGGCGTCGATGAAGGCCTTGCGCTTGGGCGTGTTCGGCTCCTGGATGAACGTCTGCGGCATGCGCGCACCTTCGCCGTTCGCACCCGAGTTGTCGATGTAGTTCGCCATCGCCAGCGTCCAGCTGCCCACGAGCGGCAGCTTCCAGCCGAGTTTGCCCATGCCGTTCGCGATCTGCGCGAGCTCAGGTCCGATGCCGTACGTGAGAATCACGTCGGCGCCGGCCTGCTTGGCCTTGAGCAACTGGGCCGTCATGTCGACGTCCTTGATGTTGAACTTCTCGACGGCCACCGGCGTGATGCCCTTGGCCTTGAGCGCCTTTTCGAGATCCTCGCGACCCAGTTGCCCATAGTTCGTCGAGTCCGCCAGAATCGCCGGCTTCTTGAAGCCGCGACGCGTGATCGCCTCTTCCACGATCATCGGCGCCTGGATGCTGTCCTTGGCCGAATTGCGGAAGACATAGTTATCCGGATACTTGGGCGGCTTGAACTGCTCGGTGATGACCGTGCCCGTGGCCACGTTGTTGAACACCGGAATCTTGGCGTCCTGATAGAAGCGCTGCGACGCCAGTGCCACGCCGGTATTGATGAAGCCGACGGTGGCGACCACCTTCTCCTTGTTGATCAGCTCCTGCGCCACTTGTACGCCACGCTCGTTTTTGGCTTCTTCGTCGCGCTCGACCAGCACGATCTGACGACCGAGCACGCCGCCCGACTTGTTGATCTCCGCAGCGGCCAGACGTACGCCATCGCGCATGGAAACGCCCATCGACGACGAGCCGCCGGTGAACGGGCCGGACACGCCGATCTTGATCGGATCGGCCGCGATGGCCATCGAGGCGGACAGGGCGAACGCCACAGCGCCGGCCATGAGCTTGAATCGGAATTGCATAAGGGTCTCCTTCGGTGCGATGCGTTTCGGTATGACGCTTTTCTCTTGCGATTTCCTGATGTCGCAGGCCCTGCCGAGGAATGCATGCGCACGGGATCTCACAGCCCCGCTGCACCGCCCCGGTGTTGTATTTCGTGTCAGGGCGATACCCGTAACGCACGCTTCGAACGACCAACCTAGCGCGCCGATTATGTGTTCGCTGAGTTTCGCGCGCAAAGGCGGGAATACCCCTACCGGGACGCGGGTTTACGCGTTGCTATCGCCATTTGGCGCGGGTTTCCGGAGGGTTTTGTGGCACGCGCCTTGTACGGCGCGTGTCTGGACATCGGCACGGAGTGCCAAAGAGTTCGACTCGGGCGGCGGGTCGTAAGGTAGATGTAAGCGACGCGGATTAGTCGCCGGAGACGATCACTTCGCGCGCCCCGTTTCGCCCCATCGGACTGACGAGCCCGGCGGTCTCCATCTGCTCGATCAAGCGCGCCGCACGGTTGTAGCCGATGCGCAACTGGCGCTGCACGGCGGAAATCGATGCGCGGCGGGAATTGAGCACGAATGCGGCAGCCTCGTCGTATAGCGGATCGGCCTCGGCGTCGCCCGACGTCTCGCCGAAGAGATCGGCCGACGCCGCATCGCCCGGATCGCCCGCGAGAATCGCCTCGTCGTAGTCCGGCTCGCCGTACTGTTGCCAGTGCTGCACGACCCGGTGCACTTCGTCGTCCGCCACGAACGCCCCGTGCACGCGCTGTGGATACCCGGTACCGGGCGGCAGGAACAGCATGTCGCCCTGACCGAGCAGCGACTCCGCGCCCATCTGATCGAGGATCGTGCGCGAATCGATCTTCGACGAGACCTGGAACGCAACACGCGTCGGAATGTTCGCCTTGATGAGCCCCGTGATGACGTCGACCGACGGTCGCTGCGTGGCGAGAATCAGGTGAATGCCCGCCGCGCGCGCCTTTTGCGCCAGTCGCGCGATCAGTTCTTCGATCTTCTTGCCCGCCACCATCATGAGATCGGCAAGCTCGTCGATGACCACCACGATGAACGGCAGACGGTCAAGCGGCTCGGGGGCGTCGGGGGTGAGCGAGAACGGATTGCTCACCTTCTCGCCCGCCGCGCGTGCCGCGTCGATCTTCTCGTTGTAGCCCGCCAGGTTGCGCACGCCGAGCGCCGACATCAGGCGATAGCGCTTTTCCATTTCTCCCACGCACCAGTTCAGGGCATGCGCGGCCTGCTTCATGTCGGTGACGACCGGCGCCAGCAAGTGGGGGATGCCGCCGTAGACCGAGAGCTCGAGCATCTTCGGGTCGATCATGATGAGCCGAACGTCGTCCGGCGTCGCCTTGTAGAGCAACGAGAGGATCATCGCGTTGACGGCGACCGACTTGCCCGAGCCGGTCGTGCCGGCCACCAGCAAGTGGGGCGCGCGCGCCAGATCCGCCACGACCGGCTCCCCGGTGATGTCCTTGCCCATCGCCAACGCGAGACGCGAACGATGTGCGTCAAACGCCGAGGCCCTCAAAATCTCCGACAGGCGGATCATCTGGCGCTGCGCATTCGGCAGTTCGAGCCCCATGCAGGTCTTGCCCGGAATGGTCTCGACCACGCGGATCGACGTGACGCCCAGGGCCCGCGCCAGATCCTTCATCAGACCGACGACCTGGGCGCCGCGCACGCCCACCGCCGGTTCCACCTCGAAACGAGTAATGACCGGGCCGGCCGACGCGCCCACCACCGTGACCGGCACCTTGAATTCGGCCAGGCGCTGTTCGATCAGTTGGCTCACCGCAGCCAGGGATTCGTCGGACACGACGCTCGCCACGTCCTGCGACGTGGCCGGCGCAAGGAGGTCGAGCGGCGGCAGGTCGTAATCGACGGGCACACGCGGAGACGGCAATTCGTAGGGCGTGTCCGATGAAAAACTGGCGCTCGGCGGCTCAGCCGCGCTCGCGGCGGCGAACGACGGGATGGCGGGAACTGCCGGGGACGACAAGATCGGCGGCGCCGCGTCGGGCGTGGCGACTACCGGCGAGACCTGAACCGCCGGCGAAGTCGTGTGCAGCGACACCGGTGTCTCGTCGGCGCGCGCCCAGGTGCCGTCCGCGCGCAGGACATAATGCGGCTTCGATGCGCCGCCCTCCCCCTCGTCGTGCGGATCTGTCACCGGCTTCGCCTCGGCGGCGTCAGCGGGAATTGCGTCGGATAGCGCTACGGGCAGCGCGTCGGACAGCGCATCGGGGAGCTCGCCGGGGGCTGCGCCCGGCACCAGTGCTGGCAATGCCTGGGACAAGTCCCTCACGTCCGAAGCGACATACGACGGGCTCGGCGTGGGCACGGCAGCGCGTTGACGCGCATCGACAGGTTCCACGCTCGCCGGCACATCGGCAAAAACGAAGGGGCGCGGCAGTTCGACAGGTATTTCCGTCGACGGCGCGTCGGGCGCATCGACGACCGGCGTTCCCGCGGTCACGGACGAGACGTCAGGCACGTCGAGCGCGCGGCTCGCGGCATCCGCGTGTGGCGGTACGTCGGCCGACGTCCACTCGCGCAAGTCGCGAAGCAAGGCCTGCGCCTCATCCCGCAACGCAGCCATCGCCCTGGCGTGCGCCAACGCTGCCAGTTCAGCCTCACGCGCGGCCAGGCGCTCGGCTTCGCGCGCCGCTTCCTGCTGCGCCAGCATTTCGGGTGTCGGTGCCGGCGGCAGCACGTTGGCGCCGGTCCCGGCATCCCCGCTCGACAGTTCAACGGGTGAGAACGCCGCGAATTCGGAAGACAGTGGTGTCGCCGCATCCGTGGCCGACCACCGAGCGGCCCCACGAATCACAGGGGCGGCCGGCGGCGGCGCCGGCCGTGCGTCGACGGCAGGTGCTCCGGACGTCGCCACCGCATCATCTGCCGGCATGGTCTGCGCAGACGTCGGCGGCGCGGCCGCCTCGCGGGCGCGCAACGCCATGGGGGCCGCGCCGCGCGGCGGCACGTCTTCGAGCCCCAGCTGAGGCTTGCGGAACGGACTGTGGACGATCGTGCCTCGCAAATGCGCGGGCGCCATGCCAACCGGACGGCGATATCCGCTCACACCGGGAATCGACGTGGAATGCAGCGGATCGGCAGATGCGTTGGGCGCAGCCGAATTGGGCGCGGCAGCGGCATTGGATACGCCGGGTACGTTCACGGCACCCGACGTGCGGGGCCCACCCTGGGGCGCTGCTGCCGGCGACGCGGTACGCGTATCTCGTGCGGGCAAGCCGGGTTCGCGACGCACGAACTCGGACACGCGCAGGGCATCGCCAACGCTGTCGTCCGATGCGTAACTGCCTCGTGACGGCACAGCACGCGCGCCTGCGGAGGCTGAAGCACCGACACTCGCCACTGCGCCGGTCACCGCCGCGACGCCCGGTCGAGTCGCGGACACGCCCTTGCCCGGGGTGGCCACGCCCCGAGGTGTCCTTGCGAAGGCGGGCTCCGCACGCGGCGCGCCGCGCGGCGCCAACGGCGGTGGCTGCATCGCGTCCAGACGCGCGCGCTCTTCGTCGGAAAGCTTCCATCGCGGCTGCGCGGCCAGACCGCGACGACGCGGCACCGGCGCTTCCGTCAGGCTGCCGACGTTGTGGTGCCCTTGCCCGAGTGTCGGTTGATACCGCTGCGCGCGCTCGCCCCGCTCGCCGATATCGAACGCCGCGCGCGACATACCGCGCACCGGTTCACGGGTCGCGCCGTCGAGACGTGTTTCGTAGGACGGCTCGTCGACGCCGCCGTCATCGGGACGACGGCGCATGAACATGCCCCACCAGGTGGTGCCGAAGACCATCGGAATGGAAAACAACAGGACGAGGCCCGCAACGCCCATCGCGAGCGTACCGCCCAATGCGACGTGCAGGCCGTGAGAGAGCGATTGGCCGACGCTGCCGCCAGCCGTATTGCCGTCGCCGCCCGTGAGCGCGGCGAGCGTGGCGCTCGACACCATCGCGAGCGGAACGCCAAGCAGCATGCGGAGTGTGCCGGGGCCGAAGATCCGTATCTCACCGCCAAGCAGACCCCGTACGCCAGGCCAGCAAAGTGCCAGCAACCAAAACGTCGACAGTCCGAACCAGCCAAACCCCATAATCGCTCATGCTTCAGGAAAACCCGGAGTGCGATTGTATCAGGTAGGCCGCGGCGCGGCGGTCCTGTCACCCTGGGGCGGCAGCATGGCTGAGCCCGCAGCACTTCGTTACGCGTGACCGTGCGTGCCGGTGGAGCGACGGGGCGATGTCGTGCCGGCGTCCGTCGCGGCCGTCGAGGGCAGTACCGCCTCATTCGGCACGACCAGGCTCAGATTGCGACGACGCAGCGAGCGCCAGTCGACCTTCGCAAAAATGTCTTCGCCCAGGGCGCTGGTGCTCGAGAGATTCTCGACGCGCACGCCGCGCGCACGCAGAATTTCCGACGCATGACGGAAGGACGGTTCGATAAGATCGGCGAATTCGGCGTCCAGCTGGGTCGGTGCGCGGGTTTGCATCGTCTCGTAGAAGCGCGGCGTTTGCGCGGCCTGCCGCAAGTCAACGCCGTGGAGATAGATTTCGGTAAAACCGAGCCACGTCGCCACCTGAAGCGCGAAATACGCCACGGTGCCGCCATGAAAGAAACCGTTGTCGATGTCGAAGCTGAAGCCGAGACGGCCGTCGTCGCCGAGAAACGTCGAACTCGCGGCGACCCGCGCATTCGCGCGTAGCGTGCGGGGGGTACTCGCCGCCTCCATGCCGCGCTTGAAAATATCGTCCACGAGATAGAAACGGCACCCGAATGCCGACGACGGAAACATTTCCAGCAAGCGGGCCAACACCACCGGCGTGACGAACAGCACGAGATCGCGTGCCACGATGCGCCGCGCAAGATCCGGGCGCTGGCGCACGAAGCCCGCATCGAGGATGCAGTAGTAATCGAATTTGACCGCGGCGCGCTCGGTAAGCGCGATGGCGCCATTCACGCCCATGACGTGATGCATCGGCAACGCGTCGTAATCGATCTCGGCAATCGACGGACCGCTGGCGATGAGATGGCAGGGAAAACGTCGCAGGCGCTGCAGTTCGGCGCGCCGCGCGAGCGGCACATTGCGCCCGCGCCACGTAAAGCGCTCGATGGCTCCCATGGCGTCGCGCTCGATACGCGCGTGCGGCCACAGCCGCTCGTTATGCCGCCACTGCGCCGAATGGCTGTAGCGGTAAACGAGCTTCAGAAAAGTCGAGATCATTGTCATTGTTCTTGGTTAGGTCATCCGGTTGCGCCAACGCCATCGCATGGATGACGCCGGTCCTAACCCCGTTGCATATCGCGTGTCTGTCTTGATGGAACCCCCGACGAGCCTTGTCGAATTTCACGTTTCCCCCCGCATGCGGAAACGACTCGTCGGTTCATGGAGCGTTGCCCCATCACGTCGATGGACAAATTCTGCCACCCGAGCTTCGCCCCGGACAAGATTTATTCCAACTGGAAATCTTACTTCGGGTTACGTCCCAACGACGTCCACGGCGAAATCGCTTGACACCGAAACCCTGTGTACATGCGGGTTTTCGCCAGATTGTACGGCACGTCCCCACGCAAGATGGGCAATTGGCGGTGAAATACAGCATTGTGGGAAATACAGACAATTCGCCACGCGGATCACCGATCGATGCACCAAACGACGGGATCCGCGGGGTCGCTCAATGCAGCGTTGCGCTGCTGCCAGGGCGCGGATAGAACGCCTGACCCAGTTCGACGAGCAATGTGGCGAGTTCCGGATCGCGAACGAAACTCGCCGCCGAATCCGCCGCCAGAATGGCCTCGGGCGTCTGCGGGCGGGCGATGAGAAAGCCCTGCACATAATCCACACCGAGTTCCGAGAGGGCTTCGAGCGTCGCGGCGTCTTCCACCCATTCCGCCACGCTTCGGATCCCCAAATTCTTGGCCAGCGCCACGATCGCCTCGACGATGGCCAGGTTGGCCGGGTGCGCCGCCATGCTCTTGACGAAGGCGCCGTCGATCTTGATGGCGTCGACCGCGAGATCCTTGAGGTAGGAAAACGAACTGAAGCCCGCACCGAAGTCGTCGAGCGCAATGCGCCCGCCCAGTTGATGGATGCGGTCGACGAAGCGGCGCGTATTGTCCAGATCGTGCAACGCCACCGTCTCGGTGATTTCGATGCACAACAGGGCAACCGCGCGCTCGTGCGCGGCCAGCGTGGCGAAGATGTCGCGTACGAAATGCTCGTCGTTGAGCGATGCACCGGACAGGTTCACACAGACGAACCGCGTCTTGCCCAACTGCTCGCGATGCGTATCGATCCAGGTCAGCGTGTTCGTGAGCACCCATTTGTCGATCATGCCGACCGTGCCGTTCTCCTCGTCCGCACCCATGACGCGCGAGGCAGGCACGATGTTGCCGTCGGCGTCACGCATGCGCAGCAACACCTCGAAGTTGAGGGAGTCGCCCGGCGACGCCATCTCCATGATCGGCTGCATCTCGAGAAACAACGTGTTGGGCGTCAGACCGGCGTCGAGCGCGTCGATCAGACGCAATTCGGCCAGCCGCTCCCGGAACGCCGCGGCACCGCGCTCGTACACGACCAGTTCGCGACGCCCCTTCTTGGCTTCGCGGCAGGCCCGGTCCGCAGACGAAATCGCGTCCGGCACGCGCATGTCGGCAGTGAGCTCGATCACGCCGGCCGACGCGCGCACCTGGAACGCGCGTTCGCCGATTTGATAGGGCTCTCCCGCGATGGCATCGACCAGACGCCGGGTCACGGCCGCAGCTTCCTTGATCGTCGCATCGCGAAACACCACGATGAACTCGTCGCCGCCGGTGCGCCCCACGCTCTGATCCAGCGACAACCGTGCCCGCATCCGGTCGCAGGCCTGGCGCAGCACTTCGTCGCCCGCCGCATGCCCGAAGAGGTCGTTCACCAGCTTGAAGCGGTCGAGATCCAGATACGCCAGCGCCGCCGGTCGCGTATCGGACAGCGTCCGGATCGCCTCCGCAAGCGCCTTCTCGATCCCGCGCCGGTTCGATACCCCCGTGAGCGGATCGTTCTCGGCCAGATACCGCAACTGCTCCATCGTGCGGGCGCGTTCGGTGATGTCCTGCAACGAGCCTTCGATGCGTCCGGCGGAGAAGATGGCCTTGACGAGGTACCGGCTCACCCGCCCGTCGTCGCGCGGCAGCGACAGGATCTCGAGCTCGGACTCGTCGCTGTTCTGCGCCATGTCGAGCAGCATACGCCATGTGTTCTGGCCGAAGTACTGGTCCCAGCGATACGCGCGCCCCTCGGTGTTCGGAATGCCCAGCATGGTGTGCAAAGCGGCGTTGCCACGCACGAACACGCCTTGATCGTTGAGCGTGAACAGACCGACAGGCGTCACGTCGTAGGCATTGCGCAGTTCGGTCTGCGCCTCGAGCTTGCCCTTGTGTTCCAGTCGCATCTGCTCCGCGATGGCGAGTGCCGCCATCAGGCTCGAGAACAGGGCCGCCGTCACGCTGTTGAGCGCAGACGACAGCGCTCGCGCGTTGAATGCGGCGGCGATCACTTCAGAGAAAGTGGCAAACAGCACGATGGCCAGCGACGCGCTGTACCAGACCGCCACGCGAGAGCGCGTGAGCACCAGAATGCGCACGAGCAACGCCAGCACGATCGCAATGCCAAGCGCCGCCACGGTCCAGAGCACGGGGATGAAGTGTGCGTAAGGCAGCGCAATGGCAGCGCAGCACAGCACCACGCCGGCCCATTGCAGCACCATCACCATCCAGCGCAGCCCGATCACGCGCAGCTCGCGTTTGAAGAGCTGCGTGAACAGTGAGTACGTCAGGACGTAGTAGATCGCGAAGGTCGCCTTGCGCACGAGGGCGTCCCAGTCCGTCGGGATCGCGCGCTCGAGCCATTGCGTGTCGGCGCCGAGCGAGTTGGCGGCCAGCCGCAGGTTGCCGATCAGCCAGGCGGCGAAGAGCACGTACAGCCATTCCTTGTTGATGATGGCCGTGACGAGCACGAATGCCGAAAGTGTCAGCAAGCCGCCTTCGAGCAATCCGTTGCTGCGATGGAACTCCCGCTCGGACACGCGCAGTTGCGACGCCGGCCACGCGACCAGCGTGAGATGCGCCGGACCGGAGAACGTGCCCTCGCAAAGCAGCGACACCGGACTGGCGAGACGACCGAGGTCGATCGCGAACCCGGCCTTGGACATGCGGATCGCCCCGCTCACTTCGCTTCGGTCGGCGCGGCCGATCGGCGCGGCCGCCGGATCGCGCCAGCAGGCCAGCGTCTGCGCGTGGCGCGACGGGAATTCGATGACAGTGTGTTCCGTGTCGCCCACCGGCGGCACGCTCACGCGGAACCAGACCGGGGCCTCGGACAAATGCGTGCTGAATTGATGGACCGCGCCCGCACGCTCGAGCGAGCCAAGCACCATGGGCGGACCGAGCGTGGCCGGCACGTCGCCGAGCGCCTGGAAGCTCAGTGGCGTCGCGCCGCGCACGGCATATTGGCTCTCCTGGAATAGCAACACGATCCCCGAGAGCAGCATGATCGCTGCGGGGACGGCGTAAAGGGAAATGCTGCGAAAGAGTTCGTCGAGCCGCGCGGTGATGCGCCAACGGCGTCGCTTACCGGTGAGCTCAGCCAACTCGTCGGCGAAATCGTTCGCATTGCGGCCGTGATCGTCACGCTCGTTGCCGAGTTCCCCCGCCATATGACTCTTATGCCCTTATCTCGTTGGTCACCCCCGCCTTCGGTGCCGCGCAAGGCCTCACCTTTCGGCAAGTCCGCCGGCCGGGCCCGCCCTGTCCCGTGCCGCCGGGAATCCCCGGCAGGCACGGGCAGGTGTCTCTTGCCCGTACTGCTCGCTACCGCCGTCGCCGCAGAAGTTGCCGAACGCATGCGACGGGATAACGTTTTGTCGTATAACGGCATTACACCGCCAGGCTGTAGCCTGCTGCTACGCATCGTACCTCGTCGGCACTAAAAGATAAATCCCGCAAATGCGCGCCAACACTGGCTTCAACCGGCGATGCCCCGTCGCCACGAACGATGCCCGGCAGTCCCAGGCGCAAGTCGGGGTGATGGGTGAGACACATGTAGGCGAACAGCGGATGCTCCGCCGCCTGCCAACGTGCGCGCGCCTGCCCCACGTCGAGCGCCAGGACCCGGTGCCCGATGTCGCCCACGTGCGCCATCGGAATCAGTCCCTGTGAGGGGAAAACATCGACGAACATCAGCGCTTCGTACTGCCGATGCAGCGGCGGACGCGCCGTGATCACCATCCAGTCGATGCCGGAAAGCAGGCAGTACTGATAGAACGCCTTGAAAAGCGCCGTCTTCACCACCCGCCCGACCGGACCTGCCACCACACCCAGGCGGGTTGCCTCGGCCAGCGCGGCCGAGCCAAGCCATGCCGGCAGCGGTGCCGAGTCTTCGAGATGCAGCGGGGCAAAACGGTTCGTCTGGATGCGCATGGTCCCCAGGACTGCGCCGTCGAGCCGCGCCCGAGCCACCAGCACGATGGCTCCCGGCTCCCGGTCGCTCTGCTCCGGTTCGCCAAGCGTGGCCGCAAGCGCCGGCAAGTGCCGTCCGTAGGCCGCCTGGCGCATGGCGACGGCATCACGCAACGACGCTTCGTCGCTCGCAATGGTGATGGTGAAAGGCAGACGCTCCTCGCGCATCGCGTCGAGCGACGCCGCGGCGACGGGCGTGTGCACCGGCGCGCGCGCGGCGGCCGGCGAAGCCACCGGGCGCACGTCGGCGTCGGTGATCGACAGGACATCCGAGGCTTGTGAAAGGTCAAACATGAGTGACACTCCTTAGTAAGGTCAATAGAGGGCTGGTGCCATGTCCCGGCGTTCTGCCGGTGCATCGCACAATGCCTTTCTTGATCCGCCGAGGCGAAGTGTCAAGTGCTTATTTTTGCTGGCTTTTTCACATTTTCCCGGACGGACCCGCCGGGGCGGGGTGGCCGCCGTGTCGCTGCGCCGGCCAACCACCCGGGAAAGCGCATCGCGTCAGGCGAAACCACCTTCCCGCCGCGTCCCGCGGCCGCCCCCGCCCCTTCGGTGTCACCTATTTGCGACAGTTGCCGTCCGAAGAAAGACTCTGGCAAAATGATAAACCTGTTTATCAATTAACCCTGCCGACCGGCCCGAATGTCCCGAATGGCCCGGCCGGCATGCCATGACCTCATGCCGAAAATCGATTGGTCTTCCCGCTTCGGCACGTTGGTGCACGACGTGGCGCGCGTGTATTCGCGCCTGTTCGACCGGCGCGCACGAGGCAATTTCGATCTCACCCGGGCGCAGTCCCGCGTGCTCGTCATGCTGCACCGCTATGGGGTTCAGACCCAGGCCGAGCTGGCCGAACGCATGGAGTTGACGCCGATGGCGCTGGTCAGACTGCTGGACCGACTCAGGGAAAAAGGACTCGTGCGCCGTGAGCGCGATCCGAACGACAAGCGGGCCCACCTGCTCTACCTGACCGAGGCGTCGGAGGCAAAGATCGACACCATCGTGGCCTTTGCCAATGTGACCGAGCGCGAAGCGCTCGCGGACCTCACCCCCGACGAACGCGCCGAGCTGGCGCGCCTGCTGGGCAAGGTACTGGTCAACCTGACGCGTGCCGAGGCGCAATGCCCGACGCCCGTGCGGCGTCAAGAGCCCGGTCCGGAATAAGGTCGCCAATAAAGACGCAAAGACCGACGCGACAATGCGCGGCGCGCCCGGACGCGCCGGGACAGGTGCCCGGGTGCGAACGCGATGTCCGCCGCCCCCGCAATAACGACAAGCACTACGACCCACCAGAGGAACTACCGTGGCATCCCCCGAAAAGGCTGACGATCCCGGCAAGCACCGGGCGCTCGTCAGCATGTCCGTCATGCTTGCGACGATCCTGCAGACGCTCGACAGCACCATCGCCAATGTGGCACTGCCTCACATGCAGGGCAGTCTGGCCGCCTCGCAGGACTCCATCACCTGGGTACTGACCTCCTACATCGTGGCGGCCGCCATCGCCACCCCGCTCACCGGCACGCTGTGCGCGCGCTTCGGCCGCCGTCGCGTGTTCCTGTGGTCGGTCGCCGGCTTCACGATTGCGTCAGCGTTGTGCGGCATGGCGCATTCGCTGACGGAGATCGTGGCGGCGCGTCTTCTGCAAGGCATCTGTGGCGCGGCGCTCGTGCCGCTTTCGCAGGCGACGATGCTCGACATCAATCCGCCACACAAGCACGGGTCGGCCATGGCGGTGTTCGGCATGGGCGTGATGGTCGGCCCGATCCTGGGTCCGTCGCTCGGTGGCTGGCTTACCGACAGCTACAACTGGCGCTGGGTGTTCTATATCAACCTGCCGATCGGGCTGATCGCGTTCCTCGGCATTGCCGCCTACCTGAAAGAACCTGCCGAGCAGAAGGCGGGGAAATTCGACGTGCTGGGCTTCGTCACCCTGAGCCTGGCAATCGGCCTGCTGCAATTGCTGCTCGATCGCGGGGAACAGCAGGACTGGCTGAACTCCACCGAGATATGGCTGGAGATGCTCGGCGCGATTGTCTGCTTCGCCTACTTCATCGTCCATACGTGGACGGCCGGCGAACACTCCTTCTTCAACCGCGCCTTGCTGCGCGACCGCAACTTCAACACCGGTGTCGTCTACATCTTCGTCGTCGGGATTATTCTCTACGCAACGCGTGCCCTGCTCCCACCGATGCTGCAAAGCCTGTTCGGCTATCCCGCGATCCTGACCGGGCTGGTGACGGCGCCCTCCGGCGCAGGCACGATGGCGGCCATGCTGATCGTCGGGCGGCTGGTGGGCAGGGTCGACGTGCGTTACCTGCTGGGATTCGGCTTCGCGCTGACCGCGTACTCGCTATACATGATGGCGGGCTATCCGCTCACGCTCAGTCCGTCGGACATCGTGTGGCCCGGCGTGATTCAGGGTTTCGGGCTGGGCTTCGTCTTCGTACCGCTGACGACTGTCACCTTTGCCACGCTGCCCGGCCAGTTGCGCGCCGATGGCGCCGCGATCTACAGCCTGTCGCGCAATATCGGCAGCAGTATCGGCATTTCCGTCGTGCAAACGCTGCTCACGCAGAACACCCAGGTCAATCACGCCGTGCTGTCCGAGCGAGTCACGCCGTTCACGCAAGGACTGGAGAGCTACCTGCAGACGTACGGCAACGCGGCAATGGCCGCGATCAATGCCGAAGTGACCCGTCAGGCGGCGATGATCGCGTACCTCGACGATTTCCGGCTGATGATGGTTCTCACGATCGTGGTCATGCCACTGCTGCTGTTCATTCGCATGAAGAAGAAGGTGCCAGGCGAAGCCGAGGAGATGGTGCACATCGCAGCCGATTGAACGGATCGCGGCGAAGGGTGGCGGATGGTGGCGGATGGTGGCGGACGTTGGCGGACGTTGGCGCATCGCCGCGTCGGCGTGCCGCCATCGCCGGGTGCCGGCCCGGCCTGGCCGCGCGCCCGCGTTCACGGCAACGGCCGCGAACGCCTCGCAGCCTTGCGTGGCTTGCGTGGCCGGGGCTCGATGCCGATGCGCGGGTCGCCCGCCAGCACCAGCGCCACGACATGCTCGGCCACGGCCTCGAAATCCGGGTCGGACTGCGACACGTAGAGCCATTTCCCCAATACGGGATGCGGACGCAACGTCGGTATCTCCTCGCGCAACGACGCATGGTGCTCATGCGACGTGCAGACCAGCAGGCCATCCCACGGCGCATCGCGGTCGATCACCCCAAGGCATTGCAACCCGTTCACATACGCGGCGTCCGAGCCGAACATTCGCTTTCGCAAATACGTTTCGTTGCGCTCGAGTGGGTCGAAAACCCAGAGAAGTGAATTGCGAACGGTGGGCGGCATGGCGAAAAACGTCGGCGGCGGCGCAGGGAAAGCGTTCACTTTACACGACGCTCAGGCCGCTTCTCCGACGACGTCGGGCACTTCGTTTCGAACGCCACTGAAAACGGCCCGAATCCAGCCGATCCCGCTGAAATCCTGAACGCAACACACCTATCTCGAGACGCGAGCGAACCGTAACAATTTATTACATTCGTCGATAAAACAACGTCGATATTTGTCCAGGAGTCATTCAATCCCTTATTTCAACGCAATTCGGATGAATCAAATGAATTAAAACCGTCATCCTCAGGAGCGCAAAATGAGAAGACCGATGCGCACAGCGGCATCCGCGAATGCCGCCCCCCGCCCGTTGCCGCTCAAGCCGTTGATCCTGGCCGCGTCGCTGTGCGTATCCGCCCAGGCCAGAGCCGTTTGCGACAACGTCGCCCCCGCGAGCAACACCACGGTCACCTGCACCGGCACGGATACGACCGTCACCGCGCAAGCCGGCAGCACGGGCGTCACGGTCAACGTGGCGCCGGGCGCGACGGTTTCGTCGGTGCGTAGCGCGGCAGACGTGGCGACGATCACGGTCGATTCGTCGAGCACCATCAGCAATTCGGGCACGGTCGGCATGAGCGGCACCAATACCGCGGGACGCGGCGCCGCCATGCTCGGCGCGCATGACGGCAATACGCTCATCAACACGCCGACGGGCGTCGTCACCACGACCGGCTACGAAAACGACGGTATGGCCATCAACGGCAACCGCGGCACGCTGACCAACAACGGTACCATCACCGTCAATGGCCCGAACGCCTTTGGCATGACCGCCGCGTGGGGTCAGTCGTCGGGTCTCGGCCTGAACAATACGTTCATCAACACCGGCACCATCACCGCCAACGGCGGCGGCGGCCGGGCCATCAGCGTCGTGGGCGGCCAAAGCACCGTCGCCAACAGCGGCACCCTGATCACGACCGGCGGCACCGCCTCGAATCGCTCGTTCACGGTTTTCATGCAGGGGAACAACAACCGGCTCGCCAACAGCGGCTATATCGAAGCCCGCGGCGTGAACAGCGACGCCGTCGTGTCGAACACCGCGTCGGGTTTCACGTCATCGATCGTCAATCAGGCCGGCGGCCAGATCATCAGCCGCCAGGGCTACGGGGTGCGAACCGTCAACGGCACGATCACGATCACGAACGCCGGGCTGATCGAAAGCGATGTCGGCACCGCGATCGCAATGAATGCGGCGGCGCGCTCGAATACGCTCATCCTGCAGACCGGCTCGCAGATCGTGGGCACGGCCAACGGGGGATCGAGCGCCGCGAGCCGACTGATCCTGCAAGGCTCGGGCACCGCGAGCAACGCATTCGTCAACTTCGGCAACCTGCTCGCACAAGGCGACAACTGGACATGGACAGGCAGCGGAGACTTCAACAACGTGCAGTTTCAAAGCGGCGTGTTCAACCTCGCGAGCACGCTGGGCGGCGCCACGACCACCGTCGCGTCGGGCGCTACGCTGACCGGCACCGGCACGCTCACTGGCAACGTCACCAATGCCGGGACGATTCACCCCGGCGACGGCAGCGGCAATGGCTCGCTCACGCTCGTTGGCAATTACACCGGCAACGGCGGGACCCTCGCCATCGATTCGGTGTTGGGCAATGACACCTCGCGCGTCGCGCCGCTGACCGTGAACGGCGGCACGATCGCCGGCAATACCACGCTCGCCGTCAACAACATGGGCGGTCTCGGCGCCCTCACGACGGGCAATGGCATTCCGATGGTCCAGGCGGTCGGCGGCGCCACATCGACGACGGATGCGTTCACGCTTGGCACGCCGGTGAGCGTGGGCGCCTATACCTACTATCTCTACAAGGGCGGTACCACGCCAGGCAGTACGAACAACTGGTTCCTGCGCTCGACGGTGCCGGTCGCCACCGCGCTCACGTACGTCGACCCTGTCACCGGACAGGTCGTCAGTACCGTGCTCACCCCGGTCGGTGCGGCAGGCAGTCCGCCCGCGGCCGCCCCAGGGTCGACCTCCCTGCCCATCTATCGTGTGGAAGTGCCGGTGTATTCAGTGATGCCGGAGATCGCGCGCGCGGCAGGTTTCGCGCAAATGGGCACGTTTCACGAGCGGCAAGGCCAGCAGGGGCTGCTCACGGAACGTGGCTGGCTAAGCGCTGGATGGGCGCGTGTGTGGGGTCAGACGGAACAACTGCGCAGCAAGGGGGACGTATCGCCGCAGTTCGACGGCAACCTCGGCGGCGTGCAAATCGGACACGACCTCTTCGCCCGCCAATCCGACAGTGGGCACAGCGACCACATCGGGGTTCTGGGGGGCTGGACGCGCGCCTCGGGGGATACCCAAGGGCTGGCGCTGGGCGCGATGGATACGCACACGGGTTCGCTCGGCCTGGACATTTACAGCGCGGGCGCCTATTGGACCCACGTGATGCCGGGAGGCGCCTATACCGATGCCGTCGTCCTCGCCTCAAGTCTGCAATACGAGTCGAAGCCGATCAGTGGCGCCGCGCGCAGCACACACGGCAGAGCGCTTGCGGCATCGCTCGAGACCGGCGTGCCGATCCCGCTGACATCCACGCTTTCGCTGGAACCGCAGGCGCAGGTGGTGTGGCAGCACCAGTCGCTCGACGACCTGACGGATAACGTCTCGACAGTGTCATTCGACAGCACCAACAGCTGGCTCGTACGCATCGGCGCGCGGCTCGAAGGCAACTACGATGGCGCGCGCGGCCTGTTGCGCCCCTACCTGTTGTTCAATCTGCTGCATACCTTCGGCAGCGATGGGCGAGCCGTTTTCGGCGGCACTACTCCCATTGTCACCAGTGCGAACAGCACCGCCGCACAGTTCGGCGTGGGGGTGGCCGGGCGCTTCAACCGCCACGCAAGCGTATATGCCACCGTCGCCTATCTCACGCAACTCGACGACACGCGTCAGCAGAGTGTGTCAGCGACGTTGGGATTGCGCTGGCGCTGGTAAGGCAACACAACCTTGGTCACCCGCCCGCCGCGCTCCGCAACGGCGGCACATCGACGCGCGCTTCCACGGATGGCATGGCGGTCTCGGGCGTGTAGCGCACACAGCGGTTGCGGCCGTCTGCCTTGGCCTGGTACAACGCCCGGTCCGCGCGCTGCACGAGCGACGAGAGTTCGCCGCGCGAACGTTCTTCGCAGGCGATCCCGATACTGACGGTCGCCGCCACCGGCTCGCCTTGCACCGTGCGTGCCGCGCGCTCGAACGCTTCACGCACACGCTCGGCGATTGCCTGCGCTTCGGACGCGCCCACGCCCGGCAGGAACAGTGCGAATTCCTCGCCGCCGTAGCGGCCGAAAATGTCGTCGGCGCGCAGTTGCTGTGCGGCCGTGCGGGCGAACAACCGCAGCACGGCGTCACCGAACGGATGACCGTAGGTATCGTTGATTCGCTTGAAGTGATCCAGATCGAGCAGCAACAGCGCGACCGGCGCGCCATGCCGACGGATCTGCTCGCGCGCGCGGCGCGTAAACTCCGGCCGATTGAAGGTCTGTGTCAGACCGTCGCGCGTGGCGGCACGATGCAAGGCGATTTCGGAGCGCTCCTTGCCGAGCGAAACCATGAGAAAGCTCGCCACCACGATCAACACCAGCATTTCGGTCGTCGAGACCTGTGGGCCGAACCACGCGAGGAAAACCGGATCCGACGCACCGAGCCACACCAGTGCCACCGCGCGTGCCGTATAGAATCCGCCATGCAGGACAGCCACGACCGCCAATACCGCACTGCTCGGCAGGCGCAGGCCCGAGGCCTGCCAGAACTCTCTGGCCGCCATCAGGCTGTAGCAGGCCAGCAGCGCGTAGAACAGTACCCCGCCGCTCCAGGCATCGAGCGGACGCGCGAACAGCCAGGTTCCCCATAACAGCACCGCCGGACCGCCGAATACGGCCACCCACTGCACGTCGCGCGCGTAGAAGCGTCGTGCACCGCTCCATACCATGGCGAACGCGAGCGTCGCCACCGCATTGCCCAGCGGATACAGGATGGCAAGCCGCGAACTTCGCGCGGCGAGAAGATAGAGCACGGGAGAAAAGGTCGCGAGCAGAAATGCCAGGCTCCACCATCGCGGTGATTCGGCCTCATCGCGACGCAACGCGTCGAGCATGAAGAGAATGCCTGTGGCGATACTCAACAGGAAGGTCACGAACTGCAGTGTCGGCAGATCCAATGCCGGCAACGACAAACCAAGAGCCATGGCTCCGTCCCCCGTACGCATCGGCGAGCGACGAGCTGAACAGCCCTCGGCGCGACGCGCAGTTTGAAGTGCGGGGAATGAGAACCATTCTGAAAAATCAGCGGTTGCGTGTGCTGGATGGAATGTCTGGCAGTAACTCGCGCACCGTGTGCGATGCACCGTCTGGCCGCCCCGGTCCGGCCATCGGTTTCTCCTGGAATCCGGCACCTCGTGCCCCAGCGCACGTCGTCCCTGCACACCTGGTTCAGAGGTGCCGTAACGCGCGATGTCCGAATTCCGGGAATCGGTCCTGCCCCATACCCATGCGGCGGGATTCTAGCACGTCGATTTGAGAGGGCAACCGGTCGACCAAATGATCGGATGGTTGGACGAAGCAAGGCCCGGGGCTGCGGGGCCCTACATCTCCTGGCGGCGCCGCGCGGACAACGCACCCGCCGTCTGGATGACAAGATCGGCGAAGCGGCGCTCGTCGCGCCCGGCGTTCCAGCGCACACGCGGCACGGCGATGTTGATCGCCCCGATGGCACGGCCGTCCTGATTGACGACAGCCGCCGCAGTCGAAATATCGCCCATGAAGAACTCGTCTTCCGTATGGGCGTAGCCCTGCTTGCGAATTCTGGCCAAACGCTCCTTGATCTTGCGCGGTTGCGCGACAGTCGCCGGCGTGAACTGCACGAGGTTCGTGCGCGACAGGATGTCGTCGATCTCGGCATCGTCCAGTGTGGCAAGCATCGCCAGCCCGGGCGCCGTGCAGTAGGCCGGCAGGCGCGATCCGACGATGACGTTGGCATTGAACACACTGCGACTCACGATGCGCAGCACGAATACGATGTCGGTATCGAGGCGCACCGTGAGGTTCGTCGCCTCTTCCGTCTCGGCCGCCAGTTGCTGGAGATAAGGCGCCGCACGGCTCACCAACTCATTGGACACGAGGTAGTGGTACGTGAAGTCGAGCAACTTCGGCGAGAGTTCGTACTTTTTGCTCTGCGGATCCTTGAGCAGATAACCCAGCGCCGAGAGCGTGAACGTGAAACGCTGCGCCGCGCTGATGTCGAAGCCCGTAGCCGCCGCAATCTCGGACAGCGAGAGGTGCCGCTTCGAGCCGTCGAACGCCGTGAGCACCTTCATCGCCTTTTCCACCGACTGGACGTAAAGCGTGGATTCGGTGGACGCGGCAGCCGCCGTCTCGGCGGCAGCGGCCGCTTTGACGCGGGTGCGGGGGGTCTTAGTGGTGGCCACGGTTGATATCGGATTGAGGCGATTGAGGCAAATAGAGACGAATTATCTCATAAAAATAACCATCTATTTTTATACGATAAACCTGAAATCCTTGCTGTCATCGTTACCGACGCCTCGGCTGTCGCGCCCCCCCCTCCCCCCGGCTTGCACCTGCTCAACGATTCTACTTTGTCGACGACAACGCCCAAGCGCCTGCCGTCTCGCGCGACAAAAGGTGCTTCCGAATCCGCTCCGACGGCGTGGTCTCGAACCGCAACGCCTCGCGATAGTAGCGCGGCCGCTGGTAACTCGCGAGTTTGTCCGCCGCCCACGCCGATAACTCGTGCCAATCGACGGCCTCGCCCGCACGGAACTGGACGTACAGCATGACGTCCTGCTCGCCGATCTCGCTGTCGACCCCCACGGCCGCGCACGCCGCCACCGCCGGATGCCGCGCGAACACCCGCTCGATCTCCCACGCCGAGACATTCTCCCCGCGCACACGCATGCTGTCCGTGCGACGGCCGATGAAGACCAGACTGCCATCGGCATTGCGCCGCGCGCTGTCGCCCGTGTACAGCTTGCCGCCCCGCAAGGCCTTCGCTGTTGCCTCCGGATTGTCGAGATAACCCGGCAGGAATACCCCTTCCACGTCGCTCGACAATACGATTTCGCCCGGCTCGCCGTCGGCGACAGGCTGCCCCGCATCGTCGAGCAGTTCGACGGTGAGCCACGGCAAAGCCCGGCCGATGGAGCCCGGCACGTCGGCGTCGTTCAGCGTGGCAAAGCTCGAGCATTCAGTCATGCCGTAACACTCGCGCAAGGCGCACTGCAGACGCTCGCGCGTCGCTTGCCAGGCGCTTGCCGACACGCCAGCCCCCCACGCCACGCGCAGCGAATTCCGTACCGGCTGGGACTCGCGCGGCAATTGCATCAGGATGTCGAGAATGCCGCCGAGATAGTGCAGATGCGTGGCCTGCGCCTGCTCGCATTGCTGCCAGAAGCGGCTCGCAGAGAAGCGCTCCACGATGTGCATCTCGAGGTCCGCGAGAAACGGCAGCAAAAGCATCTGAGCCCCACCGATATGGCATAGCGGCTCCCACAGGAACAGGCGGTCGCCATCGTGAGCATCGGCCACGCGCAACGCGGCTTCGCTCGCGATGCGCATCATTCGATGGGTGAACAACACACCCTTGGGGGCCCCCGTCGTGCCGGAGGTGTAAATGATACAAAGCACCGAAGCCGGCGTGAGCGCCGCCGCGACCGGCTGCGCACCGTGGTATTCGCCCGCCTGCGCCATCACGTCCGCGAGCCAGTGACGCACCACCCTCGTGCCGTGATGGTCTGCCTGCTGGGCCGCCAGCGCAATCCCCGCGTCAAGCACGTCGCCGAACGACGGTTCGGCGATGAGCAGCCGGGGCTTGGCGTGGCCGAGCAGGTATTCGATGCCGTCGCCCTTCAGGCGCGTATTGACGGGCACCCACACCAGACCGGACAGCATGAGCGCGTAGATCAATGCGACCTGCGCCGAACTGTTACCGAGCATGACGGCCACGCGATCGCCGGGCACGAGCCCCTGCGCCGCCAGCCAGGCCTGCATGGCCCCCACACGCGCGGCCATCTGCGCGCGGTCGATGGCCTCGCCCTCGAACACGACGACCGGCTTGGCGCAAACGCCGCGCAGGCCCGCCATGAGCAGGGGGGCGACGTCGAGCCGATCGCCCTCGGCCCGTTGCGGAAAATAACGCGTGAAGGCGTGAGGGGCCGGATGAGAGGTCGGGCGGGAGGCCGGATTTGAGGCGGAACCCGCCCCCTGACGCGAATCTGACATCGACTGCGCGCCTGCCGGCGCGCATCGGGCAACGTTGGACTTGGACATTCGGTAATCCGCGGATATCAATAGCTTTTACGTTTGAAGATGGAAGACAGCCATACGATGAACACCATCAGGAAGAC